>QWCH01000678.1_pt1 | contig 73587 bp, 49 predicted proteins | sample 1972671 | NCBI WGS metagenome assembly QWCH01 (sample SAMN09866713, study PRJNA288562) | Human gut metagenome isolate term3_stool, whole genome shotgun sequencing... | isolation source: gut | host: Homo sapiens | place: USA: California
GAGTATTACATCTACTATCAAACAGGACAATATCCAAGGGCTTTATTATGGACCACGTAAAAATTCACTTGAGTGTCCTTGACATAGGTAGTAGTTTATGTCACAATTACGGTATAATTCCCATTTTCTGTAAAACGACCCGTAAACACCTCTCTAAAATTACGGTAGAATTTTCGATTGTGGCGATTTGACCCGTAAATTTCTTCAGAAAACTACTTGAAATTACGGGATGATTTTCGACTTTGGTAAAAGGACCCGTAAACCTAATTACCAACTCTTTTTGTCCGCTTAGCCCAGATTTACCCCAACGAATATTATACAACCAAAAATGCTGTAACGCTTAAAATATAGATGTCAGATTTTTCAAGTACAATCTGATAATTCTATAATAAGCGTACAGCACTTATATTTTGTTTATTTAGATATTATTTAAATTCTACAGTAGACCTGAACCGAAGAGCGGTGCAAATACAACTGAAACAATTGTCATAAGCTTGATAAGAATATTGATTGAAGGACCGGATGTATCCTTGAACGGATCGCCGACAGTATCACCAACAACAGTAGCCTTATGAGTTTCAGAACCCTTACCACCGTGGTTTCCTTCTTCAACGTATTTCTTAGCATTATCCCATGCACCACCAGCGTTAGCCATCATGATAGCCAGTAGAACACCTGATGAAAGTGCTCCAGCAAGCATACCTGCAAGTGCAGATGATCCAAGGATAAATCCTACAGCAAGCGGTGCTATAATTGCCATCAAACCAGGCATTACCATTTCCTTAAGAGCAGCTCCAGTTGAAATGTGTACGCATCTTGCATAGTCAGGCTTTTCAGTGCCTTCCATAATTCCTTTGTGCTCTCTAAACTGACGTCTAACTTCCTCGATCATCTCGAATGCAGCCTTACCAACTGAATTCATTGTCATTGCAGAGAATAGGAATGGAAGCATAGCACCAATAAACACACCGATGATTACAATCGGATCGATTAAGCTTACTTCTTCAAGATTTGCAACCTCAGAGAATGCAGCAAATAAAGCAAGTGCAGTAAGTGCAGCAGAACCGATTGCAAAACCTTTACCGATAGCAGCTGTTGTATTTCCAACAGAGTCAAGTTTATCTGTTATATCTCTAACTTCAGATGGTAGTTCAGACATCTCAGCGATACCGCCGGCATTGTCTGAAACAGGACCATATGCGTCAACAGCAACTGTCATACCTGTAGTTGAAAGCATTCCTACAGCTGCAAGTGCGATTCCATAAAGACCTGCAAACTGATATGCGATAAATATTCCAACACCGATGAAGATGATTGGCCAGAATGTTGAGATCATACCAACTCCAAGGCCACTTATAATTGTTGTAGCAGCACCTGTCTCAGATTGATCTGCAATCTTTTTAACATGCCCATAATCGGCAGATGTATATATTTCAGTAACTTTACCAATTGCAATTCCAACAGCAAGACCTGCAATGATTGCATATGCATAGTTAAAGGTTCCAAGCATAGCGTTACTCAAAAGAAGGGATGCGACAATTACGATTACACCTGCTACGTATGTTCCCATATTCAGTGCAGCAGCAGGGTTTCCACCCTCTTTACCTCTAACAAGTAAAATTCCAAGCACTGAAGCAAGAAGACCGATACCAGCTAGAACTAGTGGGAATAAAGCAGCAGTCTGCTCATCAAAAGAACCACCGTAATCTGAAGTGTTCATTGCTGCTACAGCTGCAAGAGTAATAGCAGAAATGATCGAACCTACATAAGACTCAAACAGGTCAGATCCCATTCCAGCAACGTCTCCAACGTTATCACCTACGTTATCTGCAATTACAGCAGGGTTTCTTGGGTCGTCCTCAGGAATACCAGCCTCAACCTTACCTACAAGGTCAGCTCCAACGTCAGCAGCTTTGGTGTAGATACCACCACCTACTCTTCCGAACAAAGCCATTGAAGATGCTCCAAGACCGAAGCCTGTTGCACATTCAACAACTGTAGCAAGATCAAGAGCAACAAATACAACTCCCAATCCTAGAAGACCAAGACCTGATACACATAGTCCCATAACAGCTCCTGATCTGAAAGCTATTTTGAGGGCCTTTGTCATACCAGACTCTTTTGCTGCCCATGCAGTTCTAACGTTACCAAGCGTAGCGACCTTCATTCCGAAGAATCCTGCAAGAACTGATAGAAGTGCACCTACAACATACAAACATGCTGTAATCCAATTGCTTAGACCTATTCCAATGAGAAGAAATAAAGCTACGATTACGATGATCATCGTGCTGTACTCTCTTCTTAAAAATGCCATGGCACCTTCCCTGATATAGCCTGAAATCTCTTTCATTCTGTCAGTTCCTTCGCTCTCTTTGCTAATCCATGTAGACAAAGAAAACGCAACCAACAGTCCAATGATTGCAGACACAGGAGCTGCCCAACTCAACACAGTTAGATCCATATTTCTCTCCTCCTCCTAATGCGACAAATTATCGCATACAAATAAAAAATCAATAATTACTTTGATATTGCAACCAGTACTATCGAAATCACGATAAAGCATACAGCTGCAACCACAGTCACTTTTTCCAAAAGAGCATCAAGGCCTCGACTTTTCTTCTTGCCGAAAAGCTGCTCTGCTCCACCTGCGATTGCACCTGAAAGTCCATCACTCTTACTTGACTGCAGCAAAACGCTCACAATCAATATAATACTGGCAATTGCCAATAAAATCATTAGTGCAGTATTCATTGCTACCTCCTTATTTCATAACCATTTGAGTTTATCACAATGGTATGGAAAAATCAAGCAAAACAGCTTGCAAATCCTTTCAAACTTGCGTATTTTCTCAAGAAACTCAAAGCTAGTATATAAATGCTATTTTGCTGTACAAATTCCGACAAAATCCTCAACCTTCAGACTCGCACCGCCAACAAGGGCTCCGTCAATATCCTCCATCGAGAGCAATTCCTTTGCATTAGCCGGTTTCACGCTGCCGCCATACTGGATTATCACCTCATCAGAGACCCCATCACTGTAAAGCTCAGATATTTTGTGCCTGATTACCTTGCACATGTCCTGCGCCTGCTGTGATGTAGCAGTTTTACCCGTTCCAATAGCCCAAATCGGTTCGTACGCAACGGTTATGCGCTTTGCATTCTCAGAAGATATGTCTTTAAACGCTGCAACGATTTGAGATTCGACAAAAGAGTTTTCTTCGCCGGACTCTCTGATTTCAAGGGATTCTCCCACGCATAGAATTGGATTGATATTATCCTCTTCCAAAATCCTTTTTAGTTTTAGGTTTACAGTTTCATCTGTTTCGCCAAAATACTGTCTTCGTTCTGAATGTCCTATAATCACAAGATCTACTCCGATTTCCTTTAGCATAGGAATTGATATTTCACCGGTAAAAGCACCTGCATCCTCATAATGAGCGTTTTGAGCACCTATGAGAACGCGCTTTTCTTCCCTTAAAACATCTATGAGTGTATCAAGCTGTGTAAATGGCGCACATATTGCAATGTCAACATTTTCAGGAAGCTCTGAAATTTTACCCTTAAGTTCATTTGCAAAAGCCTTTGCCTCTGCTTTGTTTTTATGCATCTTCCAGTTTCCGGCAATGAGTAACCTTCTCATCTTATTCTCCTTTTTTATATAACATACATTTAGTTGAGTTTAGCTTCGAAGCATGATTAAAATTTCGCCACGCTGTGGCTTTGACATATGCCTTTACAAATTGTGCCACGCTGTGGCTTTCTCGCTCCGAAGCCTCTAATGGTTTGATTATTTATCTTCAATAACGGAAATTCCAGGTAATTCCTTACCTTCGAGGAATTCCAGTGATGCACCTCCACCTGTAGAAATATGTGTCATCTTGTCTTCAAGTCCAAATTTCTTGATAGCTGCAGCGGAATCTCCACCACCGATTATTGAAATGCAATCACTTTTAGCAAGTGCCTCAGCGACAGCACGTGTTCCCTTTGCGAAGTTTTCCATTTCGAAAACACCTACAGGTCCGTTCCAAACAACAGTCTTAGCATCAGCAATTTTCTTATTAAAAAGCCCTATTGTCTTAGGTCCTATATCAAGCCCCATCATATCTGATGGAATACTTTCTACATCGACAATCTTAGTGTTTGCTTCGTTATCAAATTTATCTGCAACGACAATGTCTATAGGCAAGACCAAATCTTTTTTCAGATTGGTTGCCTTTTCCATAATTTCCTTGGCTAGCTCTATCCCATTTTCGTCGAGAATTGATGAACCGATTTCATAACCCTTAGCCTTGAAGAATGTATAAGACATTCCGCCGCCGATTATTAGTGTATCAACCTTCTCAAGTAGGTTGTCTATTACCTTGATTTTGTCTGCTACCTTTGCACCACCCATGATAGCAACAAAAGGTCTCTTAGGATCAGCTACTGCATCGCCTAGGAATTTAACTTCTTTCTCGATTAAAAACCCGCTGACTGCAGGTAGATATTCAGCTACTCCGGCAGTTGATGCATGTGCTCTATGTGCTGTACCGAATGCTTCCTGTACGAAGATATCGCCTAGCTCGGAGAGCTCTTTGGCAAAATGGAGATCGTTATCGGTTTCTTCTTTTCTGAATCTAACGTTCTCAAGGAGCATGATTTCTCCATTTTGCAGCTCAGAAGCGATTTTTCTTACATTGTCGTCAACTACGACATCGCTCTGAGCGAATTTAACGGGCTGACCGACGAGCTCAGCGAGGCGGTCAGCTACCTTGTTCAAGGAAAACTGTGCCTTAGGCTCTCCCTTCGGTCTTCCGAGGTGGGACATGAGTATCACCTTGGCTTTTACTTCTACCATGTATTTGATCGTAGGGAGAGCGGCCCTGATGCGGCCGTCGTCTGTGATTTTACCGTCTTCCATTGGTACGTTAAAATCGCAGCGGACTAAGGCACGTTTTCCCTCAAAATTTAAATCTTTAATTGTCTTTTTCATGATATTAATCCTCATTAAAAATCCACGAGCCATGGATTTCGTTGTAACTAGCCAAGACTAGAAGCAACACTTCGGCTCGTGAAATATTTTGTTATTTATATAATTATTTATGGTCAACTTCATACATGTGCTTGATTAACTCAAGAAGTTTTGTCGAATATCCAAACTCGTTGTCGTAATATGCTATAAGTTTGAAGAACTTGTCAGTCATCTGAACGCCCTGTCTTGCGTCGAAGATTGAAGTATGAGGATCGCCAACAAAATCTATTGCTGTAACTTCGTCATCAACATATTCGAGTATGCCCTTAAGCTCGCCCTCGCTTGCTTCCTTGACTGCTTTGTTGATTTCTTCAAGAGATGTAGGATTCTTGAGAATTACGTTTAGGTCAACCACTGATACGTCTGCAGTAGGCACTCTGAATGCCATGCCTGTCATGGAGCCATTAATCTCAGGGATTACTAGTCCTACAGCCTTCGCTGCACCTGTTGTTGTCGGAATAATATTGTTGAATACGCTTCTTCCGATTCTCCAGTCCTTGTTGTTTCTTGCATCTACAACTTTCTGTTTTGAAGTAGCTGCATGAATTGTAGTCATAAGGCCGCTTTCGATGCCAAATTTGTCGTTAAGAACCTTGCAAAGTGGTGCTAAGCAGTTAGTTGTACAAGAAGCGTTGGAAACAATGTTCATTGACTTTTCGTATTTTTCGTGGTTAACGCCCACTACGAAAGTAGGTGTTCCCTTGTCCTTTGCAGGTGCTGAAATTATGACCTTCTTTGCGCCGTTATCAATATGCACCTGTGCTTTTTCCTGTGTATTGTATGCACCTGTACCTTCAATAATGTACTCTGCTCCACACTTTGTCCAATCAATGTCTTTTGCATCACTTGCTGAGGTTACAGGTATTTTCTTTCCATTTACGATTATTCCTCCATCATAGTGACCAACTTCTCCTGGGAATCTTCCGAATGTTGAGTCATATCTAAGCATGTATGCCATATACTCCGTGTCGGAATTCCTATAGTTAATCCCTACAATTTCGATCTCCGGCATATCGAGCGAAGCTCTGATTACGCCTGTTGCAATTCTACCAAAACCACTGATACCAATTTTAATTGTCATCTCTCTCTTTCCTCCTACGAATTAAAAATTAGTTGGTAATTTATATTATATTAATATTTTTATTAATATCGAAAATAATAATTTAAAGAGAAGTATAATGCCTAATGCTTCTCTTCTTCAGGAAAAATTAATGCCTAAACCTTGCACCTCTTTGAGGATGCCGAAATGTCTAAAACCTGCGCCTCTTTGAGGAAGCTGGTATATCTAGGCTCTCCCTATATTTTGCAATCGTCCTTCTCTTAACATCTATCCCCCTATCGAGCAACATTTCAGATATTTTCTGATCCGACAAAGGCTTCTTTGGGTCCTCTTCACTGATAAATTCACTGATAAACGACTTTATGCTATTTGACGAAACTCCTTCATCACCGCAGCCCACGCCGCTACAAAAGAAATATTTTAGTTCAAACATCCCTTGTGGCGACAAAATATATTTCCCATTCACTGCACGGCTCACAGTAGATTCATGAATATCCAGCAAGTCGGCTATATCGCTAAGCGTGAGAGGCTTCATATATTTCTCCCCGTAAAGGAAAAACTCTCTCTGCTTTTCAACAATAGTTTTCGCAACGCTATAAATAGTGCTTTTTCTTTGCTCAATATTTTTGATCAGATTAATTGCTGAGTTGAGCCTGTCAGAAAAATATTCAGAGACCTTCTCATCGTCAATTACATCCTTTGCAAGAGTTTTATAATAAGAACTAATCATCAATTTAGGGGTTGAATTCTTATTTAAAACCACCTTAAAAGACTCTCCGCTGATTTCAAGAGTCAGATCCGGGATTACATATTTTACAGAATCTCCTGACGAGAACCTACATCCAGGTTTCGGATCGAGAGTTTTGATCATATCTAAAATTCGCTGAATTTCTTCCGGTGACTTCTTCATCTCTTTGGAGATATATGCAATTCTATTAGAGCCAAGGTCATCTAGATAATTATTCAAAAGATATTCAATATCATCTGTTAAAAGGCCTTTGTTCTCAAGCTGAATCATCAGGCATTCCTTAAGATTCCGAGCTCCCACGCCAAATGGCTCAAAGCCTTGAATCACACTGATAACGGCTTCGACACGCTCAAGGGGCACAGAAAGAACCCGAGAAATTTCCTCTACAGACGCCCTTAAGTAACCATTATCATCAATTTCATTAATGATATACTCACCTATTTTGTTATCCTCAATAGATAGATTGGCAAATGACAGCTGCTCCAGCAAAAAATCATAAAGTGTTATTTCTTCACTTACGTATTTCTCAAAACTAAAATCCGAATCATCATCTGGTGCATTTTCCCATACTTTGAAACTCTTTTCATAGTATGAGTCCTTCATCATTCTATTTGCAACTTCCTCATACATCGGCATCGCATTTTCATTCGCAAATTCGAATTCCGAGGACGGTTCAATCATTGGATTTTCAAGAAGTTCCTGTTCAACAAATTCTCTGAGTTCCTGACTTGTATATTGCAAAATTTGAATAGACTGAATCAGTTCCGGCGTCATCACCAGTTTCTGAGTCTGTTGAAGTATTTGCTCATAACCAAGTCTCAAATCTATGCATCCTTCCTAATTCAATCCTAAATATTCTAAGACCGTCGAACTGGCATCCTAGTCCTCATTACAAAATATCCGTACGCCAAGAGGTTTATAATTTCACGCCGAAATACTACGCATCTTTTACGCAAATATTATACCATTTTTAAGAATTGAATTCAATCTGGACATTATTTCAGTTCAGGAAAATCAAGCTGCCTCAGTGCCTCAAACAAAATAATATTCGCAGAGTTGGCTAGATTTAGGCTCCTAAGGCGGGTCTCCTTGCTCATGGGTATCCGTATTGCCATACAGCTATTTTGTGCAATAAAATCGCGTGGAAGTCCTGCGGTTTCTCTCCCAAACAGGATCATGTCATCATCCTTATATTCTACATCTGTATAACGCTGGCCGCCTTTAGTTGTCGCTAAAAACATCCGTCTATCTGCATTTTTCTCAAGAAACTCATCCAGGCTTTCGTAAACGGTCAGATTTACATAGGGCCAGTAATCAAGCCCTGCCCTTCTTACTGCTTTTTCGTCTATGTCAAAGCCGAGTGGCTTAACAAGATGAAGATGTGCGCCTGTTGCCGCACAGGTTCTTGCTATATTGCCAGTGTTGCCCGGAATTTCCGGTTCTACAAAAACTATGTGAAGTGCCAATTTTATCCTCCAATTTATTCATATTATCCGTTCCCTACTCAATTATATTGAAAATTTTCAGAAAATTAAAGACAAATTATTGAAAATGTTATATACTCAATCTTAACTACGATATCTGATTTAACGATGATATTTGATCTGACTATTATACTTAATCGCAGAAAGGAGAACATCTCGGCATTCTCTGCCGGATACAGCAAAATGAAAAATATTAAAATTGCATTTTTAGGTCATGGTAATGTTGGCGGTGGGACTTGTCAAATTCTTAAGAATAACGCGGACCTCATTTCTCAGAGAATAAATAGAAAATTTGAGGTTACACATATTCTTGTATCGGATGCGAACAAGCCTAGAAATTGGCCTACTCTCGGCGCCAAGCTTGTTACAGACTTTGACGATATTTTAAATTCCAATGTTGACATAATAGTTGAGGCCCTGGGCGGAATCGAGCCTGCGGCTTCCTACATGAAGCTAGCCCTTGAGAAAGGTAAACACGTTGTTACAGCCAACAAAGCAGCTCTTGCAGCAAAATACCCAGCTCTCATTAAGGCGGCGAAGTCTTCAGGTGTTTCACTTCGTTTTGAGGCATCTGTCGGTGGCGGAATCCCTGCACTGTCAGCTATCTTGGGCAATTTACGTGGGAATCGATTTACTGAAATTTCTGGCATCTTAAACGGCACAACAAACTACATTTTAACTAATATGGCTTCAGAAAATCTTATGTATGAGGATGTTTTGAAAACTGCTCAAGAACTTGGGTTTGCCGAGGCTGATCCTACTGCTGATGTTGAGGGCATCGATGCTGCGAACAAGCTTTCAATTTTGATGGCCATTGGTTTTGATAAGTACATAGACCCTGAGTCGATTCCGCGTCTTGGAATCACAAAAGTTACCGCCGATGATATTGCTAAGGCATCATCAGAAGGTAAAAAAATCAAGCTTCTTGGAACTGCTAAGATTGATGATGGCGGTAAACTTGAATATTTTGTTAAGCCAGTTGCGATAGAGCCATCGCACCCTCTCTACAACGTTGACAACGAGTATAATGCGATTCTAGTTAGGGGCGAAGCTGTTGAAGATGTGATGATGTACGGTAAGGGCGCAGGCCCACTCCCTACCGGCAGTGCAGTCCTTGGCGATATTCTGGAAATAGCTGAAAAACTGTAGAGCAAATAATATTTTGCATACTTGAATTGTAAGATAAAGATTTAGAAAAATTATATTTGAATCGTATATTATAATAATTTGAAAGGTTGGATTTCGCAAAATGAGTTTATTTAAAGAATGGAAAGATTTGATTGAAGGTCAGACTGAAAAGAGCTATCCTGAATTTTGGGAGGAATATTCGGCTGCCGAGATTAAGATTTATTCGGATCTATTGGCAAATAAAGACACCGTAGTTTCTGGCTCTTTTGAGGAGCTAAGAGAAAAATACGATGTTCGAGATGTTATGTTTATGGGATTTCTTGATGGCGTGAATTCATCCCTAAAAAAAGATGAGTTTGATCTTGAATCCATTACTCCTGAGTCAAAAATAAAGTTAGAGATAGACTTTGAAAAATTGTTTTATAATATGCTTGAGGCAGACGCCGACCATTTGTTCAGCCTTGATGAGTGGAATGACGTACTCCCTGAAGACGACAGACGCAGGATTTACAAGGACTACAAGCGCTCCAAAATTGTTCATGTCGAGAAAAAACCTGGCAGAAATGATCCATGCCCATGCGGCAGCGGCAAAAAATACAAGAAATGCTGCGGAAAAAATGCATAAAACGACAAAAAAGGACCAGAAAGGTCCTTTTTTTTACTAAAACTAAATCAGAATTGTATCAAATTACATTTCTACATATTCTTCTCGCAAAGTTCACTAATGCAGCACTGTTCGCATTTTGGATTTCTAGCGCTACAGCACTGTCTGCCATGAAATATCAGACTGTGATGCGTCCTTGACCACCTCTCTTCTGGGACCCTCTTCATAAGTGAAAGCTCTGTTGAAAGCACATCCTTCGCTTTGACAAGTCCTATTCTATTTGACACCCTGAAAACATGAGTATCGACAGCAATCCTCTGCTCACCGAAGCCGACAGACAAAACAACATTCGCTGTTTTGCGTCCAACCCCTGGAAGAGATACGAGTGCGTCATAATCATGAGGAACGGAGCCGTCATATTTCTCGCACAACTGTTTTGTTAGGTTGATTATATTGCGTGCCTTAGTCCTGTACATTCCAATGGTTTTCAGCATCACTTCAACATCTTCATTCCTTGCATTGGACAAAGCCTCTGGAGTCGGATATGCCTCAAACAACGCCGGCGTAACCTTATTCACGCTGACATCCGTGGTCTGTGCGGACAAAACAACGGCAATCAAAAGCTGGTATATATTTTGGTGATCAAGTGCACATTCCGCGTCAGGATACTCTTTTTCAAGAGCATCCAAAACCGCCGGGATTTGATTCTTTTTTAGCATAAAATCCTTTCAATATTACGTTGGCAACGTTGCTTTAGCATTAGCATTAGCGCTGCCATCGTGATCCTAATATTACTATCCATTCACTACATAATCAAGTTTATTATCATCTGCCGTAACGCGCACGGTATCGCCTTCTCCAAGCTGACCCTTGATTATCATGGCCGCAATGTGAGTTTCGATATTCTTTTGTAGATACCTCCTAATTGGCCTTGCACCATATGCAGGATCATACGCCTTGTCAGCTATAAAATCCTTGCCAGCCTGGTCGATTTTTAGTGTAATATTTCTATCGGCAAGCCTCTTACCAAGATCATTTGCAGTAAGGTCAATTATGCCCTCTATCTGAGCCTTTGTCAGCGGACTAAATATTACGATATCATCAACACGGTTCAAAAATTCGGGTCTGAAATGAGCCTTAAGCTGATCTTCAACTTTTTCCTTAACCTCATCTGAAATACTTCCGTCTTCTCTAATATTATCGATCAGGTCAAAACTTCCGATGTTCGAAGTCATGATGATTAGCGTGTTCTTAAAGTCAACCGTCCTACCCTGATTGTCTGTCAGTCTGCCGTCGTCAAGAAGCTGCAACAAAATATTAAAGACGTCGGGGTGGGCTTTTTCTATTTCGTCGAAGAGGATTACGCTATATGGTTTCCTTCGAACTGCCTCTGTGAGCTGTCCACCCTCGTCATATCCAACATATCCTGGAGGCGCTCCAACGAGCCTAGAAACAGAGTGTTTCTCCATGTACTCCGACATATCTATTCTTATCATATTTCTTTCTGAATCGAACAATGTCTCAGAAAGTGCCTTTGCAAGTTCTGTTTTACCAACGCCTGTAGGCCCTAGGAATATGAATGACCCAATTGGTCTGTTCTCGTTTTTGAGTCCTGCCCTTGCTCTTAAAATTGCCTGTGAAACAGCTTCGATACCCTCGTCCTGGCCAATAACTCTTTTGTGCAGAATCTCTGGCAGTTTAATTAGTTTCTCTTTCTCGGATTCTACGAGTTTTGCAACTGGAATTCCTGTCCAGTTTGAAACAACCTCAGCAATCTCTTCCTCGCCGACCTCTTCCTTGAGCAGTCTCGCCTCTTCAGCCTTCTCAGCTTCTTTCTTTTGGGCTTCCAGTTTTTCCTCAAGTTCAGGCAGCGAACCGTACTTTAATTTCGCAAGTGTTTCGAGGTCATAATTTCTCTCGGCCTCATCCATCTGGTGTCTGATTTCCTCGATTTTTTCCTTGGTTTCTTTTACCTTTGTAATCGCTTCCTTCTCATTGTTCCACTGAGCCATGAGAACTTTTTCTTCATCCTTAAGTTCGGCAAGTTCACCCTCTAAGGTTTCAAGTCGCTTTATAGAAGCCTTGTCGTCTTCCTTGCTAAGTGCCTGCTTTTCAATCTCGAGCTGCATAATCTTCCTTGAGATTTCGTCAAGTTCTACCGGCATCGAATCTATTTCCATCCTGATTTTCGCAGCAGCCTCGTCCATGAGGTCAATTGCTTTGTCCGGCAAAAACCTGTCCGAAATGTATCTATCAGAAAGCGTTGCACATGCAATAAGTGCAGCATCCGAGATTTTGACTCCGTGGTGTATTTCGAACCTCTCTTTAAGTCCCCTCAAAATTGAGATTGTATCCTCAACCGTTGGTTGGTCCACCATTACCTGCTGGAAACGTCTTTCAAGAGCTGCATCTTTTTCGATGTATTTCCTGTATTCATCAAGGGTTGTTGCACCAATGCAGTGGAGTTCTCCTCGTGCAAGTTTTGGCTTCAAGAGGTTTCCGGCATCCATTGAGCCTTCGCCTCCGCCAGCCCCAACGATGTTATGGATTTCGTCGATGAACAAAATAATCTGCCCTTCTGACTTTTCCACTTCGTTTAAGACTGCTTTGAGTCTTTCTTCAAATTCACCCCTATATTTGGCTCCTGCGATGAGAGCACCCATGTCGAGAGCGAAAATTGTTTTGTCCTGAAGTCCTTCTGGCACATCACCCTTGAAAATACGCTGTGCTAAGCCCTCAACAACGGCCGTCTTACCTACGCCCGGTTCACCAATGAGGACAGGGTTGTTCTTAGTCCTTCTTGAAAGGATTTGAATGGTTCGCCTAATTTCGGCATCCCTTCCAATTACAGGGTCCATCTTACCCTCTTTTGCTAGCTGAACCAAATCTCTGCCATATTTATTTAAAGCATCATAACTGTTTTCTGGGTTTTGATTAGTTACCCTTTGGTTGCCTCTAACCATCGTTAGGGCCTTAAGAAAATCGTCCTTACGCAGTCCATTCTTTGTTAAAATTCTTGCAGTCTTGCCATCTCTTTCGTCCATTATTGCAAGGAATAAATGCTCTACGCTAACATACTCATCTTTAAATTTCTTAGCTTCCTGCTCAGCAGCTAAAATGACCTGGCTAAACCTTCTTGATGCGTAAACATTGTCAGCTCCGCCAGAAACCTTTGGCAGTCTTTGAATTTCTTCCTCAAGCTCACCGATTATAAGAGCCGGATCTATCCCCATAGCATTTATTAGCTTCGGAATGAGACCGTCTCTCTGCATCAAAAGAGCAAGAGCCAAATGCTCAACCTGTATCTCCTGGTTTCCCTCAGAAACCGCAATATTTTGACATTCAACAATAGCTTGTCTTGCATTTTCAGTATATTTTTCTATGTTCATAGTTCCACCTCCATTTCGTGTTCTTATCTTATTACTTATGAATTCTATTAAATCTAAAATGTTTTTCTATACTAGTTAACAAAACTGTTTATCTTATAAATTGTCTATATAACTATTATAAACCGTGAAAATGGAAATGTAAAGAACTTTTTGGCACTCTCTTCAAAAGAGTGCTAACAAAATAATAAAATGCCAAATAAAACTCTTTTTCATCTTATTTAGGATATTTTTTTGATACAGGGTTTCCTTTATATATTAATTTGTTATAATTAAATTAGATATTAAAGGAGGTTCTCATGGACAAGATTTTGATTGGCAAAGGAAATACGGAAAATTATATTCTTTTAAATAAAATTAATAGACACGGACTTATCAGTGGTGCTACTGGAACTGGCAAAACCGTCACTCTAAAGGTACTTACGGAAGGTCTCTCTGACGCTGGAGTTCCGACCATTCTTGCGGACGTGAAGGGTGATCTTGCAAATATTTCAAAGCCTGGCGAGATGAATGCTAAATTAAATTCAAGGCTTGAAGAACTTGGTATTTCTAATTTTGATTTTAAAAATTATCCTGTAAATATGTGGGATATCTACGGTGAAAAAGGAATCCCACTTAGGGTTACGGTTTCAGAGATGGGTCCTCTTATGCTCGCAAATATTTTGGAGTTAAACGATACTCAGACTGGAGTTTTAAATATTATTTTCAAAGTTGCCGACAGCGAAGGTCTTCTGTTAATCGATTTAAAGGATCTAAAACAGATGATCAATTTCGTCGATGAAAATCGCGACGAGATTAGTAAGACCTATGGCAATGTGGCTAGCCAAAGTCTCTCTGCTATTTCCAGAAAACTTTTGTTTATTGAAGATGCCGGCGGAGATTTATTCTTTGGAGAGCCTGCAATAGATATCGGCGACCTTATTAGAACAGATACAAGTGGCAAGGGTGTGGTAAATATTTTAAATGCTACGAAATTGATTTCAAATCCACTTCTCTACTCTATGCTTCTTCTATATTTGCTTTCAGAAATCTATGAAAACTTCCCAGAAGTTGGAGATTTGGACAGACCTAAGCTTGTGTTCTTCTTTGACGAAGCTCATTTGCTATTTAACAACACGCCTAAAGTTTTACAGGACAAGATTATCCAAGTAGTTCGTCTCGTGCGCAGTAAAGGGGTGGGAGTATTCTTCATCACTCAAAATCCTCTCGACGTGCCAGAATCAATTTCCTCACAACTTTCCAACAGAATCGTCCATCAACTAAGGGCTTATTCTCCAAAAGAACTAAAGGCGATAAACGCTGTTGCAGACACATTTAGACAGGATGAATCCATGGATATAAAGGAAGAAATCATAAATCTTAGGACTGGAGAAGCATTAGTTTCATTTGCCGATGAAAGTGGCGCGCCAACTGTGGCAGACAAAGCACTGATCCTTCCTCCTCACTCATCATTTGCGACACTAACCGATGGGGAGTATAGAGCCTTGGTTGATTCTTCGCCACTTTGTACAAAGTACAAGGAACCTATCGACAGAGAATCCGCCTACGAAATTCTTTTAAAAAGAATCGAAAGAGAAAAGTTGGAAGCTGAAAAAGAAAAGTCAGAAGCCGAAAGACAGAAAGAACTTGAAGCTCAAAGGAAGGAATTAGAAAAAGCACAAAAGTCGAGCCGCAGCAAAAAGACCTACGTCGATAAAGGCATTGACTCCATGCTCGGCACCATTACAAGAACCATTGGTCGTGAAATCGCAAGAGGCCTACTCGGTTCCATGACAAAAAGAAGATAAGAAAAAAACTGGGAATTATGAACTGACCCCCAAAAGTTACTTTTTCTAACTTTTGGGGGTCACCTTAATAACTAGCTAAACAATTCCTGCAGCGGTATAAAAAATATTTTATATAATTTTAATCTTTTTAAAAGAAAATAAAGAATTACATATCTTTGTTCTTTTTATATGAGAAAGTACAAATAATGGCTAGTAATCCTGCAAGAATCACATATGTTATCACATCGTTAGCATCGCCAGTTTTTGGATTGCTTTTGCTTGTTTCTGTTTTTGGCGTCGTTGGCTCAGGCTTCTTTGGAATTTCTTTGGCTTGAACAATAACAGTTGCTACCTGTGTTATACTTGCTCCATTACTATCGGTCAATGTGAATTTAATCTTATATTTCCCCACTTTCTTAGAATCAAAGCTCCCTTTGTGAATTACAACTTTATCAATTAGATTATCGCCATCTTCCTTATCATATGCTTTTTTAATCAGAGTTTTAAGATCAATTTCATCTCCGGCATTAATAGTTACATCCTTAACCTCGAGTTCAGGTATTTTGTTCCATTGTGCGACAAAAGTATTATTGTCAACTATTTTGTAGTATTCTCCTGGATTATATTCGGAATCATTCCACTTCCAGTATAGGAATTGATAGCTTGCTCGGACAGGTGCATTCATGATTTGAATATTTTCGTCCTTGTTGTGCATCTCTTGCTTGATTTTAGCACCATCTGAAAAATGACCGCCATTAGCATCATATATAACAAGTAATCCGCCCTTGTAATTTATGTCATAGTTATTCAGCAAACTCTTGTACATATGCTCGTCATGAGGTACATCGGATTCTTCACTGAATTGCAAATTTGTAAAGTCTTTATAGTTTTCTGGTGGATTGAAAAGTCCAGATTCAGACAAATTCCCTTTAAATAATGTGGTTCTATCTACAGTTAGATTTTTATAAGCCTTTTCTGTAAGATTTTTAAGAATATTCTCAGATATTTTCTGACCTCCTAAATCATATTTATAAGGTATCGTGTAAATAGCACCTCCTTGCCCTAATTTACAAGTATTTGAAATAAATTTAGTATTATCGCTAATCTCCACTTTAAGATTATCTTTAATGCCAATAATTTTATCATTATCGTCTCTTGTAACACCACTTATTCCTATGGCACCACCAGAACCGCCTGCAATATTCTCTTTAAAAATAGTTTCTTTAATAACAGTCTTATTATCGATGATTTCTATAGCACCGCCTACACCTGAAAAGTGTGGATTTGTCTTATCATCTTGTTCGTTTACTATCGCTTCATTGTTCATAAATGTGCTATTAACAATATCTGTTGGGAATGCAGTGTAAATACCAGCACCCATTAGAGATTTATTACCTGTAAAATTAGTTTTCTCAACTTTTATATTTGTTAGATTTTTATCTACATCTCCCTTTCCAGCACTGGAAATACCTGCACCATAGGCAGCCTGATTATTTAAAAATGAAGAATCCAATACATCAAGTTTAGCATTTAAACCAAGGTATATTCCTCCGCCAAAGGCATTTGACCAGTTACCAGTAAATGATGTTTTTGAAATTTTAGTCATTCCCATGTTATTGTGGTCGACACAGATGGATCCTCCACCACTACCTGAACCATTCTCTTTGAATTCAGAATCATCAATTTTTGTATTGGCTGTTTTAATAAAAATCGCTCCACCCTGTGCATTTGCTAAATTCTCATTAAACACGCTTTTGTTAATCATAGAGCTGCCACTATTCAAATATAGTGCGCCCCCTTGATTAACTACTTTATTTTTAATGAATTTTATATTAGATAAATCAATATCTTTTCCTGCAAAAACTGCTCCGCCCCAATTCGATTGGTTATTTTCAAAGTTACTATCCGAAATTGTAATTTTGTTTCCAGAATGTATTGCACCACCTGTGCTTGCTTGATTGTTTTTAAAGGTTGCATTTCTGATAGTTGCATCTGCTCTTGAACCCGCTTTAATAGCTCCGCCCGTTTTATTGGCAACATTATTATCGAAAACGCCACCTGTAATATTTAATTTTCCATATGTAGCTATTGCTCCACCATCACTCTTATTTGTTTTGTTGTTAATAAAGCTTCCACCACTAATATTAAGATTAGTTCCATGATAAGCTTGAATAACTCACCCCTGTTGGTTCGAACGATTATTTTGTATAACGGCACCATCTAAAATGTTCAGAGTACCTCCTGTCATATAGATAGCAGGTCCATCTAGACTAGGAATATCTATGAAGTTTTGAACAATTGCTCCATTACCTATAGTAACTTTTCCGTTATTGGATATAAAAAGACATTCACTCTCATGATTCCCATCCAATATAATATTATCTATAGTTAGTTCAGCATTTGTTTGAATACCAATATATTGTTCATTACCGTTTCTTGTTAATTTGAAAGGACCACCTTCTCCTGAAGTTAATCTAATTTTATTATTACTTCTATATTGAGACACTTCTGTATTGGATATATTTACATTTCTATTTACATATACAGTATATAGACTGCTTGGATCATTAATATCCATAGCAGATATAGTCTCTGAAAATGTATCATATTCATTAATTTTTGTTTCAGTTCCAGAAATTGTCTTTGTTAAAGTGAAATTCTTGTTAGCAGGATTTCTGGTTAATTCAGGTGGTGTATTATTTAGACCTGAAGTTGTTTTTGCCATATCTGTGTTAGCAATAGAATTTATCTGACTATCACTGCTTGATAAATCTTTACTATTTTCTTTAACATCTGATGTAGTTATTAAATTCTCATCGATATTCTCATCTTTTACATTTTCTTCTAAAGTTATAACTCCGTCTGCTGACTCGCTAGTCTTAAGAAGTTCATCTGCCATAACATTAATTGGTAATGTAAACATCCCAATAATTGCTATGGATAGAATGATAACTTTTAACTTTTTCATTTTCTTTCCTCCCTTTTATTGCTTCTTTGCTTCTGGTGAGTAGAATTCTTAAGATAATAATTTCTAGTTTATTAATTCTTGACTATAAATATCCTAAATATTAAAAATTAAATTACAAATTACTTGACTATTTAATTTATTTTTATATCTCAAAGTTTTTCATATATTTTGATTATATCACAAAACCGCATAAATATATATATTTATGCGGTTTTGAACTTCCTTATTATATGTGCTAAAAAACACAATCCACAAATTTAAAATAAATTTCTAAAATAATCGAATTTTCTTAAACTTGTTAATTAGATTTCCTTCTTATCAATAATGTACCAGCTAAACCTGCCAGCGCAATATAAGTCAGGATATTCGCATTGTCAATCGTTCGTGGTGCAACATTATTTTGTACATCTGTTTTAGAAGGTGTACCTGTCTTCTCCGTTGTAGTCGTGCTTGAACCATTATTAGGTGTCGATGGTTTCAATGGATTATGAGGATTGGACGGCTCCTCACCTTGATCATACTTCCATACTCCTATGAATTTAACATCTGCTTTATTTACAGTTTCTTTATTCTTGTCATAACCCTTAAATACCCATTTGCCATTTTCTACTTTAACTTCCTTTAGCTTAGGTTGGATAGCGTTGACAGTTTCACCGTCTTTATATTTTGTAGTATCAACTGGTAACAGATTCATCACGCTTTCAGGTAAAACGTCACTTGCATTTTCTGCTTTAAACTCATATTTTGCATTATATGTTGATATAATTTTTTTCTTATTAGCGATAGCTACACTATTTGCCTTATACCCAACGGTAACAATTTTATCTCGCTTAATAATTTCATAATTTTCAGGAGCTTCTATCTCATAGAATAGATAATATCCCTTATCAAGCGTAAGAGGTACAGGTTTTTCATCCTTTGTTAGCTTGCCTTTATCATCTGTAATTAAATTTTCTAAAGCTAAGCCATCTCTATTATTTGCAATTTCACCTTTATTTCCATCTTTGTCTGATTTATAGATTGTAAATTTTGCTCCCTTAACTGGCTTGTCCATTAAAGGATCGTTATTTTCATCTGCCTCAACCTTTGTGAATTCAGTTTCAGGCGCAGTAACATCTGCTCCTATAGATCCAGGTTTCACGACACCAACAGCCGGTTTTTCAGGAGAACCATTGTCACTTGCTTTTGTTTTTTCAGCCTTTATCGGTGTGCACTCTTCTCCTGGTTTGCAATTTGGAATCTCTTGACCATAATATGTGACAAAGTTCTTATAAATAGGCTGACCAATAGAATTTAATTCAGGTGATGGATTCTTGATTTTCATTCTATATACTAATGTTAAATGTCCACCCTTTGTCAGATAATTACTTTTATAATCTGTAAGTCTAACCTTAAATCCTTTTCCTACTTTTTTATATAAGCCACCATTTTCTTCAATTTTCTTTTCTTCTTCAGGTGTAAGTTTACTACCTAAAGGTTTTTGAAACAAAATATTTTTTGGAACAGAGGCAGTTTCTTGGCTATCAAGAATTTCACCGTCCCTATCAAAGTGTAAATTCTTTTCTTCCCAATCTGGTACCCTTATTTGATTTTCAGCATCTGGTTCTTTACTAACATAATAAACGTCATATACTCTGACTTTAGTTCCATTAGGATTATCCTTGCTCCATTCGTATTTCCCATTAGGATCTGTGTTATAATTATTAAAAATTTGATCGTCTAATTGTTGTTTGCTCTCACCATCATATATTTTCAATTCTCCATCAAAGCCCATATTTACATCAGGTAAATCATATATTACATATTCATTGGGAGATCTAAGTTCGGTATCAAAAATAATATTATAGTGAAAATGTCCATCTCCTAAATTCCCTTGTTGATTGTAAGTACCGCTTGTTTTTGAAAAATATCTGACTGATGGTCCTGGAATTGGTTTTTTTATGGTATATTCAAGTGTTTTGTTCTCAACATTTTTTCCATTAATTTGTAAATTATATCTAAATGTTACCTCAGTTTCACCTGGATGATCTTTAAAATATTTTGTAATTGCACTTTTTTTAGCATCAAAAGGCAATACTAAATTTGAATTGAAATTTTCTGATTCACCTGTAAATGTGAATTTTACGCCATCACGACTCTTCATATCAATGTCAGCAACCTTTACAGGTGGATTTTTTTTATTATCCATAAGCTGATTTAAATTAGAAGTTGAGTAATCCATAGACATAAAATCTTTATCATAACTCTCTGGTTTTAAGATTATTTCTAATTTATCGCCTTTTTTTATAGGGTTAACAAAATCATTTTTATTATATGAAATTTCAATTTTTAGTGTTGCATCAGAAAATGGAATAGAACCCACCCCGAATTGATCTTTTCCATTCCTATCTATCATTTGCACACTGTTAACTATCTTCGAAAAATCACTATTCTGTTCTTCATCAGCAATAGAGCTTATTGGGAATGCTAACGTTCCTATAAGCATAATGATAGTAAGAAATATACTTGTTTTTTTCATATAGTTTACCTCCTAACATTCACATATTAATTGGATTTATTTCCTCTATATTCAGTCCAACTTCGTCCTTACAAGGTTAATTCTGTTCTGGCTGTCGATTTCGGTAACCTTAACCTCGACTTCATCGCCTATGTTCATGACATCCTCAACCTTGTCAATTCTCCTCTTAGCCATCTTGGAGATGTGCAAGAGTCCCTCTTTACCAGGCAAGATCTCAATAAAAGCACCAAAGCTCATTATTCTCATAACCTTACCCATGTATGTCTCGCCAACCTCTACATCCTTTGTTAGGAACTCAATCTGAGTCTTAGCAGCGTCAGCGCCTTCCTGTGAAGCAGAGTAAATCATGATTAACCCTGGATCTTCCTCAGAAATATCGATCTTAGCGCCAGTCTCCTCAACTATTTTGTTGATCGTCTTTCCGCCCGGTCCTATTACGAGTCTAATCTTGTCAGGGTCAATTCTCATGCTGACATATCTAGGAGCATATTTTGAAAGCTCAGGACGAGGCTCTGAGATTTCCTCAAAGATTTTGTCCATGATGTACATTCTGCCTTCTCTCGCCTGCTCGAGCGCCTCTTCAAGGATTTCTCTTGAAAGCCCGTGAACCTTGATGTCCATCTGGATAGCCGTGATACCATCTTTTGTACCGGTAACCTTGAAGTCCATGTCGCCAAGGAAGTCTTCCATGCCCTGGATGTCACTTAAGATTGCCATCTTGCTCGTTCCGTCTTCCTCAACACGCTCGATAAGACCCATCGCAATGCCCGAAACAGGCTTCTTGATTGGTACACCAGCATCCATGAGTGCCATTGTCGAGCCACATGTCGATGCCATTGACGACGAACCGTTTGACTCCAAAACATCTGAAACGACTCTTATTGCATACGGGAATTCTTCAACGCTAGGAAGCACCGGCAAAAGAGCTCTCTCCGCAAGCGCTCCGTGTCCGATTTCACGCCTACCTGGGCTCCTCGAAGGTCTCGCCTCACCTACTGAATAAGCAGGGAAGTTATAATGGTGCATATATCTTTTTTCGGTTTGCTCCGTAATTCCATCTATAATCTGTGCTTCGCTTACAGGTGCAAGCGCGCATGCTGACAAAACTTGTGTCTGCCCCCTTGTGAAGAGTCCGCTTCCGTGTGCTCTAGGCAAAAGTCCTGTCTCGCACCAGATAGGCCTTATCTCCTTGAGTGCCCTGTGGTCCGGTCTAACGCCCTCGTCCAAAATCATGTTTCTGACTTTTGTCTTCTTAACGGTGTAAAGTGCATCGGAAATTAATTTTGCATTTTCCTCATACTCTTCTTCACTCATCTTCTCAACAAAATATTCATGTGTCAGGGTTTCCACTTCGTCCATGGCGTTTTCCCTGTCCTTCTTGTCCTTGATTCTGATAGCCGCATCGAATTTTTCTTCTGCAAATGCCTTGACTTCTTCCTCAAGCTCAGCAGGTACAACAGGTGGCTCAAATGCTTGTTTTGTTACACCCACCTCAGCAACAACTGCATCTATGAATTCCACGATATTTTTGATTTCTTCGTGGGCGAACATAATCGCATCGAGCATTGTTTTTTCGGAAACCTCATCCGCACCGGCCTCAACCATCATGATTGCTTCTTTTGTGCCTGAAACGGTTAGGTTCATCTTCGAAACTTCTCTCTGTGCAAGTGTCGGATTTATCACAAATCTGTCGTCGACAAGTCCAACCTGCACGGATGCCGTAGGTCCATCCCATGGAATATCTGATGTTGCAAGGGCAACTGATGAGCCGATCATCGCCATAATTTCTGTAGGGCAATCCGGGTCTACGGACATTACCGTTGCAACTACAACTACGTCGTTTCTATATCCCTTTGGGAAAAGTGGTCTGAGCGGTCTATCCATAAGCCTTGAGCTCAAAATAGCGTGCTCGCTCGGTCTGCCCTCTCTCTTTAAAAATCCACCCGGAATCTTGCCGGCTGAATACATTTTCTCTTCGTAATCACAGCTTAGCGGGAAAAAATCAATGTCTGGCCTTGGTTCCTTTGAGGCTGTCGCTGTAACGCTAACAACTGAATCCCCATATTTTACCCAGCACTGGCCGTTCGCCTGTCTTGCAACCTTGCCGATTTCAAGCTCCATGAGCCTTCCGCCAACTGCGGTCTTAAATGACCTATATTCTTCTATTCTTGCCATGTATAAACAACTCCTTCCTGTTTATGCTTCTCTATTCAATGGCTAATAATTAATGTGACAAAATATTTTGTTATAATATTAAGATCACAAAATATAAATAAGGACGAGACAAATCGCTCGTCCTAATTCATTCATATAATTACTACTTCCTTAGACCTAGACGTCCGATAAGAGTTCTGTATCTTTCAACATCCATCTTTCTGAGGTATCCAAGAAGGTTTCTTCTCTGTCCTACCATCTTTAGTAGTCCTCTTCTGGAATGGTGATCCTTCTTATGAACCTTAAGGTGCTCGTTCAGTTCGTTGATTCTTGCAGTAAGAATTGCGACCTGAACTTCAGGGGAACCTGTGTCTCCTTCTTTAAGTGCATATTCCTTGATAATCTGCTCTTTCTTTTCTTTAGTAATCATGTATTTCCTCCTAAATTTTGATTGGCTTTCACCGAGTAAAGGTCGGAGTGTCCTAAAACTAAGTGAAAGTATAAATTTGTTTGACATCTAATATTATCATAAGTATATCAGTGTTTGCAAGTTATTTGATATCATTATTTTGATTTCTTTTTTTTCCTTGAAAGATAAGCAATTATTGAAGCCATACTCAATCCAAACATATATGTGTACATGTGAGACATATTATCGCCTGTGTTTGGTGCAACTTGTCTATAGCTATGATTGTTCTTGCCTACACTTGAAACAAATTCGCAGGTGTTTCTACCAACAATTACATTGCTTGGATTACATCCCTCTATAACAGTTACAGTAGCTGTATCTTCGTAAGTTGCTCCGTCGCTATCCTCAACCTTGAATTTAATCTCATATTTGCCTACTTTGTTGTTATCAAAGCCTCCGTCTGAAATTATTGTCACTTTGTCTTTCAAATCCTTATCTTCTAAGTCTTCAGCTTTCACAACAAGTGAATTTAAGTCAAACTTCGTGCCCTTTACTATAGTCGTATCTTTAAGTCTCATTGTTGGAATCTTATTCCACACTCCAAAGATAGTTGTATCTTCTGTAATAGGTTTATTGAAATCAAATTCTTCAGTCAATTCCTTATTAGCGAACCAGCCTTTGAACATCCAGTCTCCATCAATTGTTCCCTTAGTTGGAAGGTTATTTTGTTCAACCTTTTCACCCTTCTTTACAAATAAGCTTTCTTTCTTTTTCTCAGAATTATCAGAGAAGATTTGTAAGAATGTAACAATAGGATTTTTATAATATTCAGCTATTATTGTCGTTTCCTTAGTGAACCTATGTTGTTTAGCAGTATCAAATTCTGTCTCATCTATAGCCCATCTTACAAAGTTATAATGCTCAATCGCTTCAGGATTTGTCAATGAAAGATTAACTTGTGCATCAGGATTTACATAGTAGTATTTCTTCTGAGCATCTTTTGCATTAGATGTAGGGTCAACTATAACTCTGACATAATTGTCAGGGGTTTCTGGTGTTTTGTTTCCATCAGTATCTCCAGGATATATGTTAGCTTTAACTTCTACATTTACAATCACAGGATCCTCAAGTGTACCAACCTCAGAACCGTCATCGTAAATAACCTTAATCTTAGCTTTAGTTTCACCAGCTTTAGTTACATCAGGCTCCTCAATAATTTCTATATCCTTTATAGCCTTACCTTTTGGAGGATTAAGTTTCTTAATATAATCATCTTTCTCAGGCTTTTTCCCCACATATGTTTGAACTTTGTCCGGATTTGGCTCTAGTGGCTGTATATCTACAGGCTTGTATGAGTATTGAGCTTTTACATTTGTAACTTTTTCCTTGAATTGATTTCCCTCAGTAAGTTTAATGTCCTCTTTACCTACCATCCATTTTTCAAATTTCCAATTTTCTATTGCCTCAGGATTAGATTCGAGTATCTTAACCTTCTTATCAGGATTTACCCAGAATGTACGCACTTTTTCAGCCCCAGTTTCAAGCTTTGCCTTATCAGTATAATCAACCACTACCTTGACATAAGAATCAGGGACTTGAGGCATATTCTTGCCTTTTTCTTGTTCAACCTTATCTGCTACAACTATAACCTTAACGTCTATAGTTGTTTTTTCGCCATTAGGATACTCAACCTCAATTTTTGTAGGTTTCTCGCCAACTTCACTCGTATCGACAGGAGAAGCAAAACGGAACTTCATGCCTGCAGGGAGATTATCCTTATTCTTCGGATCATCATCGTTATATAGATTTGTAACGAAATCCTTAGCTGATACTTTGCCACCAATTGGAACAACTTTTTTCTCTATAGTTTTCACAACAGGCAGCATAGGTTTCATATCTGCGAAGTAATGTGCCTTGATAGTAACAGCACTCTTAAATGTATCAGTAATAACAGACGTATATTTTGTGCCATCTTCATTATCAAGCTTCCAGAAATCAAACTTCCAAGTCAATTTCTTTGCATCATCAGTCTTTCCCTTAGGCTGTTCAACCGGCAGTGTAACCTTCACGTTTGGATTCAACCAGAAAGTGCGTGTTACCTTTGCTCCACCATCCAGCTTAGCCTTGTCTGTATAATCCACAGTTACCTCGATAAACGTATCTGGTACTTTAGGTTTATCCTTGCCCTTCTGTTCAACCACATCTGACGTATAAGTAGCCTGTATTAGATTATTCTTCTCAGTAAATTTATGTCTATTTTCAAGATTGTAAGAAACCTCATCCTTATCTCCAGCCTTAAGAACCCAACCTGCAAAGACCTTGCCATCAACAGCTGTAGGATCACTACCCGGAATTTTTACGTTTGCTTCAGGATTTACATAATAATATGTTTTTTGAGAATCCTTTGCATCCCTAGTTGGATCAAGTTCAACTTTTACATAGCCTTTAGGAACATAGTTTGGTGCTCCCTGATTTGTCTTCGCTTCATAGATATTCTTATTAACTGTTATAGGAATTTCTACTATTCTAGACCAACCACCTACAGTTATGAGTGCTTTTATCTTTTCCTCACGGCTTGGCTTATCGCCATCCTTCTCCTTGAGCTTATCATAGAGAACATCTTCAAGTTTCTTATTAAGTTTCTCATATGACTTCCAACTACCAATATCACCAACACCGAACTCAACCTTGGCACCATCAGGCAATGATTGTAACGAATTATCGTCTGCTTTAATCTTTATTGTGTTCTTTAATTCTTTTTTTGTTGGTATGAAGTTGTTAATCCAGCCATCTCCGTCTTTCAGAGATTCGCCTACAGTCAATCCAGATTCAATATTAGGAATCGGCTTAATTGGTGTTGCAGCAATTACTTCTTTGTATTTTGCTTTGAAAGTCGTAGTTTGAGTAAACTGATGTGCATCTTTCACATTAAAAGGTGCATCATTGTCTGAATTCTTCCATTCCTTAAATACATAATCTGTACTTACGTTGTTTACAACAACTCCTGTCTTACCTTGAGGTTTTTCCACAGGCAGCTTAATTTCTTTTGTTGGATTTACCCAGTATATGGTTTTTGCATTATAGGTTGCTTTATCGGTAGGATCGAAAATTACTTTGACAAAGTTGTCCGGTACATTCTTAGGTTTGTCTTCGTCATCTTGTTTTATGTAATCCGGAAAAACTTTTACATCAACTTCAACTGTATATGTTGCTCCATCCTCGTAGATTACTTTTATCTTCTCTTTGTAATCGCCTGGCTTTTTAGTATTAACTCTATCTTTTTCATCAGCTACAATTTTAACTGCTGAAATCGTTCTTAGTGGCTTTTTGTCTTTATCTAGAGGTGGAGTTATAGTTTTCTCATAGTCATCTACAGTCAAACTATCTCCAATGTTCTTGGTTATTTGCTTTGTTGTAGGCTCAAGTGGTACAACAGGTGTAGGCTTTGTTGAATATGATGCTATAATTTCTCTTGTTTCCTTGATCTCCTGACGAGCTGTCATGTCAACAGAAACTCTGCCTTGAGGATTCTCTTCAGTAACCTTAGAGGCATCTTTGTAATACCATCCTTCAAATTTGTAGTTTGCTATTGGCGTAGGATTCTTCTCCGGTATTATCACCTTTGCATTAGGGTTTACATAGTAAACAACCTTCTTGCTGTCCTTTGCCAACTTAGTTGGATTTACTATTACCTTTACAAAGTCCTTAAGTTTTTCTGTATTCTTAACGATATCCGGTTTGTCCTCATCATTGAGTGCTCTATAGATATTCTTATATACCTTTACCGGAATATTTACAGTTTGCTTAGTACCATTAGTAAATGTTACCTCTGCCTTGACATTAACTGTCCTTGGCTTACTGTCTGATACCTTATCCCTATCCTTCTCTTCTAAATCCTTATACAGGTCTTCGTCCGTTGTGATAATCGTGTAACTTTTGTAGCCTTCTAGCTTCTTTACTTCACTTAAAGCAGTATCGTAATCAGCTGCTTGAAGCATAAAGTTGTTAATCCATTTATCTCTGTCTTTATATGATTCAAAGACTGATATCTTGGAAATTGTTGGAATCTTAGGTATTGGGTCTATCTTTGCTGCTTTTAGATTGTACTTTGCAACTATTGTAGTAACCTTTTCTGTGAACTTGTCCTCTATCTTAGAGCCCTTGCTCCATGTTTTTGCTTTATCTCCTTCTACTTGCCATCCCTTAAACTGCCATTGTTGTGTCTTCCCTAAAGCATCCTTAATAGGGTTTCCATCTTTATCTTTTCTTACACCGCCTATAGGTTCTTCAGCAGGAACTACAACTTTCTTTGTTGGATTTACCCAGTATGTCTTTTCATATGGTGTTTTTGCCTTATCTGTTGTTTTTACTATTACTTTGACATAGCCATTTGGCACAGTTGGCTTATCCTTGCCTTCTTGTGGCTCTATGTCATTCACAAATTTAGGTGTTATAACTGTGTCTTCAGTAAACTTATGGCGTTTTACAAAGTTATAGATTCCATTTTTCTTTTTATTTTCGTTTTGAACCTTTTGGTTTGCGGTCCAATGTATAAATCCTAATGAAGTTTTTTCATCATTAGCAATTTCAATTTCTGGAATATCTACCCATGCATTAGGGTTTACATAATAAATCTTTGAGTCCTTATCACCAGGCTTTCCAGTTGGATTTACCGTTACCTTAACATAGCTTTTTCCTTTTAATAATTCGACCAAATCGCCGTCAGGCTTGGTTGTAGCATCTTTTAAGAATTTCGGCATTTCTCCTGATGTCAGTGCTTCGTAGCGATTCTTATAAACCCTTATAGGTATCTTAAGTTCTTTTATATCCTCATTATCTTTAAATTTAACTACTGCCTTGACATTTTCTGTACGAACGAGCTCCTTAGAATCAGGTTTATTTTTTTCGTTAACCTTTTCAAAGATATCTTGATCCTTCAGATCTTTTGAATTATCAGCTTCATCTACTATGTTCAAGGTTGAGCCATCAGGTAAAGGTTTTATATCACCTTTTTCTCTCCACTCAACGAGTTTCTTTAACGTTTCTACAGTCGGAGCAAAATCGTTATTCCAATTACCATTAGGATCTTTATATGCTTCCGTAGTTACCATACCCTTTGCGGAGAGGTCTGACCAGTCAAAGTGAGCAGTAAATACATAATGGTCTTTATCTTCATTTTCTATTAATGTATTAGAATTTAGAAGTGGCTTTTTATCCCATTTAGTGAATATTTTACCGTTATCAGGTGTGATATAGTATTTGTCCTTGTCCTTTTCCTTTGGAGTACCATCATCATTCGTCTCGTCATCTTTCCACTCAATAGGAACTGGAAGCAAGTCAGACTTGATACCCTTGAGTACGTCATAATTGAGTTCTTTAATAGGGTTTCCAGCTTTATCCTTACCAAAAGATCCACCTTTACCAGCTTTAAATGTTACCCTTACATATCCTTTCGGAGTTTCACCTTTTTGGGGAACTTCAATCACTCTAACATCCTTATAGTAGAATGTTATTTCATCAGAACCTGTGCCATTGATACCTAATAATTTATTCGTATCTTCATCTACATCATATATAAGTTGTTGTTGTGGATCTGATGTGAGTTTCCAGCCTGTTATAGGCTTATAATTCCTAGCATCATAATGTCGACATTGGCTGACAACTTCTTCCTGGTCAAGAATACGATACTTGTCTATAATCGCCTTTTTTTCTTCATCAGTAGTGGCTTTTTTAAGTTGTTCCTGTACATCCTTATCCTTTATTCTCTCATCCATGTAATTTACTTTATAATAGCGTTTTCTAAATGGACGATAGAAGAAATGGAATTCATTGTTCTTTAAATTAGGATTATCAACTGACTCACCATCTTCTTTAATCTTCTGCGGTTCAACTCTAATAGTCTGGAAGTAAGTATTGTTAAACTTTACTCTTCCATTATATTCGTCATATAGTTTTTTAACTTTCTCATCATTTGTTTTGATGAGCTCCTCGTGTGGAACAAGCATCCACTCATCGTCTTGTTTTTCACCGAAGGCTGATGTGTTAAATTTAGCACGTCTATTACGTAGCGTATCTTCCTTCTCATCAATTTGGTTATAATCCTTATCCAAGAAGTGATGCGTAACCTTAACATCTACACAATCATTCTCAATCCAAATAGCTTTAAGGTAAAGAGGGCTAACAACATCATTTCCAAAGGCATAAAGCTCAGGTACACCATACTTTTTAAGATAAGCATTGCTCTCATCTAGATCATCTGTATATTCTCCTTTTTCATTCTTTTGGTAGTGTATAACTTCCCACCCAAGGAAGGTATAACCTTTACGCTCAGGTTCCTTTGGCATTTTCAATTTTTGTCTTTGAACAACTGTATAGATTTGCTTGCCGTCTTCATCTTTTACTTTTTTAGGATATGTTTCTTCTTTTTCCTGACCTACATCACCTTCTTTAATCTTCTTTTTTTTCTCTGTTAGATTATCGATATCAATTTCCTTTAATGTACCTCCATTTGGGTCGAAGGTAACATTCCATTTATAATCGGGTTCACCCCATTTAGCATAGAGATTCACAGGGTGAGAAGGCATCTTCTCATCTTTATTTTCCCAAATAAGTTTATCTCCTGCAGGATCTAACGCCCACCCCTTAAAGACCATTTGGTCTGAAAGGTATTCTGGTCTTTTAACTTTATAGTTTCCTTTTTCATCTTTGAAAAATTTGCTAGGATCATCTTTGTCTTTTTGTAAAAGTCCTGTTAGTCCTAGTTTGTATAAGTTGTTTGGATTGTCTAAGAAGTTGTCAGGATCATCTTTGAAATATCCCCTATCTTCTCTTTCTACGCTATCATCAACTAAATCTGGGCTTAGAGCCTTTAGAGGGAATTCATAGAATGTGTCTAACTTGTTTGTAGAGTCAAATTCATTATCGGCCTTAGTCTTTGATGGATCATAGTTAAACCTTAGTGGGTACTTGTTACGATGGTATTTAAAACGAAGGTAGCCATTCTCTTCAAATTCTTGACCACCTTCCTTTAAGTCTCCGAAGTCGTCGGAATCGCTAAAAAAGACTCGTATAAAGTCTAACTGGCCGATAGGGAGTTTTATCCCATGGTTGTTATAGTATGTCCCACTATTGTTAGGGGTAATTTCGTCACGTTCATCGTTTAGCTCATTAATTCCTTCTTCATCCACACGACCATTCTCCTCGCTTCCCTCTTTGATGCTTGGCCATGCAACTTTAGGGCCGTAATGATAAGGTGTAAAGCCTGTAACTTTAGGGTATCTGTGGCCATACTCAGGGTCGCTCGTATCTGCCTTGGTCCTAACAAGGTCATAACGAATGATGGTTTCCTTGTCCTTAAAGCCGTCCATCCAAAAGTCCATGTGGTGAGGAATAGAAGGATGATCCTGTTTTATACCAAAGGAAAGGGTTGTGAAGTCGAATATATCTAAGTCCTTTGTGGTGCCATCACCCTTGTCTATATGCTTAGTATAGCCGCCCCAATTAGTGTAGTTTGCCATATCTAGAAACTCATCTGCATTTAGCCTGTATGGTGGAGTATCAAGGTGTATCGGCCAAGTAGGTTTAGAATAATTTGGTCCCCAGCCGAAAGATTGATAGCCCAGTGTGAAGCCCTTGGTTTGCTTAGCATCGTTTGGCCACTTATACATCATCTCATTAAATCTTGCCTTGTAGTGGTAAGGATTGCCAGGTCCGCCCTTCATTACCGCTTCACCTTTTGATTTGTCATATCCCCAAATTTCAGGGTAGATGGTGTTTTCATCAGGTTGTGCATTGGACTTAGTAAAGTATAGGTCGTAGACTTGCCTATCGTAGTAGATGTTGTAGACTGTTTTGCCTGTGGCTGAAACTGCCTTGGTCACACTTGGTTCTTTAGGGTCTTTGTTTTGATCTTTGGTTAAGTCTTTGTTGTAGACAAAGAACTTGTTTAGATAAAGGTCATGGCCACGATTAAATCTATCGCCATTCCAAATTTTGTCTAATCGCGCTTGATCTAAATCCGGGAATTTCAATCCTTTTACCGGTTCTTTATCTAATTTGGGTTGGAATCCGGTATCAACATCTTTGTAAACACGAGTTCCCATGTAATCATACTTATCTAAAAGAGTTGCATTGTCATCATGGTCAGCCTTTTCTACCCAAAATTGTATTGCATAGTGGGACTTTGTTTTATCCTCCCATACGGCTTTAAAAGTAATATTCTTAGGAGGAGTTGTCAACTCTATCGTATCTTTATTCCCTTTAGCATCGTCTATTTTAAAATAACCCTTTTCATCCCTTTCAAATTCACCTGTTTCTTCATCCTTTTGGAATATGGTATTATAAAGATCTACGATTGCATTACCTTTACTATCTGTAATGATTTCACCTTTCTTAAAAGTTTTAGGTGAGCCATTTATTTTGCCCTCAATATCACTCGAAGGTTTCCATCCTATGAAATCAGATCCTACTTTTTTAGGTATATCAAGTTTATCTAAATTTGGAATAGCTTGGCCATAATATAATCTTTTTGCTGGTATCTGTGTAATATAACCTTTATTATCTTTATCCTGCGCACCAGTATCATATACAACATTAAATTGAGCACGATTGTATCTATACTCTAATAAATAGTCCTTAGTATCTTCAGGTACAATCATCCTAATATATGGTGTTTCTGGCTCAAATCCTTTTCTGTCTTTTATATCTAATGGCTGTACTTCTAAAGTTGATCCTACACTACCCGTTTGAGTAGTGATATACTCTTCCTTAGATCCATTTGGATTTTCATATTTGTTAAAGTCGTCAAGCTTTTGAAAAATATGTTTGACTTTAACATCGCTTTTTTTAGCACGATATTTAAAAGATTGCAAAGCACTAAAGCGTACTCCATATTCGGAATCACCTTTCTTTTTACCTTTCTTAGCAGAATCTACAATTTTATTATAGTCAATGAAAAAGGTTTTCTGAGGCTTCTCGTAACCTTTAAGATCAGGAAGTTTTATCGTTTTTTGAATTTTAGATCTTTGTTCAGATTTAGCCGCTTCCCCTACGGTTGCAACATATGGCTGATAGTTGACATCGAACTTATCTCCCCTCTCAACCTTATAATCAGAACGTAGAGTATAAATTTCTGGTTGTTTTGGGTTTTTCAAATACTCCGTTGCGGATTTACCCTCTTCCAATTTTACTGGAGTTGGATCAAGTTCCGAACTATTAACCTTTTTGCTATTTTCTGCAGCAAAAGCTTCCAATGGCATTGGTATTACCATTGACAGTGTAATCATTAAAATGACTATCCTTTTTAAATATGTCTTCATCTGCTCTCCCTTTTTTAAGTTTGAATTATATTTGCAACAATTTATTTCATGTTATTAACTATAGCTATCTACCTTTCGGTATTTATCTTATTATATCTTGAAATAATAGTTGAATCAATACATCTAAGGTTATTGAACCCTATTATCATCTTTAAAAAGTCTTCTATATCAGCCCATTTTTTTGATGATATTCATATGCTTCTTTACAGTCTCTCAGGATTTGTTCCGAAAGATCTTCGAGGCTGTCAAATTTAACCTCGTCTCTGGTCTTTTCTAGAAATTCTACGATAATTTTTTTACCGTAAAGTTCTTTGTCAAAATTAAAAATATGAGTCTCAACATTTTTAGAAAATTCACCTACTGTAGGCTTTCGGCCAACATTGGTAACACTTGGGTACTTCTTGCCTTCATAATCGCATATCGTTACATATACACCGTTTGGAGGTGTAACCATACAATCATCTATGACCAAATTTGAGGTAGGAAAACCAAGTTTTCTTCCCAGTCTGTTGCCCACGACCACTTCTCCACCAATCTCATAATTTCGGCCTAAGTAGGTTTTACATCTATCTACTCTACCTGAGGCTATGAGCGTCCTTATTAGTGACGAACTCACAACATTACCCTCAATCTTAACGGGCTCCATCTCATACACTTCAAAGCCCCTTTCATTCCCAATTTCTCTGAGGATGTCAGGATTTCCTTCACCACGGTATCCGAAATGGAAATTGAAGCCACAGACACCTACCTTTATGGCGAGCTTATCAACTAGTAGTTTCTCAACAAAAGATTTTGGGCTCATCGTCATGATTTCCTGAGTGAATGGCAGATTGTACAGATAATCTACTCCTAATGACTCTATGATGGCTCTCTTTTCGTCGTTATATATTATATTCTTAACGGGATGAGCCATTGGCAGAGTATTTTTGGGGTGATTAGAAAATGTAAATACTGCAGACTTCAGTCCTCTTTCTTTTGCAAGTTCAACCGTTTTTCTAATCAGTGCCTGATGTCCAAGATGCACCCCGTCAAAATTGCCAAGTGCAACGACTGAATGTTCAATGTTTTTTATGTCTTCTAGTTTTTCAAAATATTTCATTAATATCCTTACCTCGGTAATACTTTCTCAGTTTTTAAATATTTTCCGTCAACGATTCGTCCTGTTCCTAAAAAGTCTTTATTGAGTGAATCGTATATCAGGTATAGAATCCTATCTTTATCTTGTGAGGACGTTTCTACTTCTTCTCTCTTGATATTTTTAAGAGAAACCTTGCCTCCATTTTGAAACTTAATAGAATCAGAATCTTCAAGTAGTATTCTACCCATATTATTAATCTTTGAATCTATGGGAACGATTAAATTCTTGATTTGATTTGAATCGAGTTCTTTGATTTCATCAATATCCCATGCATCACTTATTGAAAACTCACCAGACTTTGTTCTCACAAGAAATGACATTACAGCATCCGTGCCTAATTCACACCCAATATCGCGAATGAGGCTTCTTATATAAGTGCCTCGGGAACACTCGACTCTGATATAAAAATCGCTATCATCATCACTTCTAATGCCAGTAACTTCATCTGCACATCCAGTCCACTCATTTAAATATTTCTTTTTATCATTATCAATATATTCAATGTCAAAAATCTCGATCTGCCTTTTAGGGATTTCAACCTCTTGTTCTTTTCTGGCATACTCATAGAGTTTCTTCCCGTCCACCTTAATAGCCGAATACATTGGCGGTTCTTGCTCAATGACACCTTTGAACTTTTGAATAGTTTTTATAATTAATTCTGTGTCAAAATCTATTTTATTGATATTGCGACTATCGTGAACGGATTCTCCCCATACATCGAGTGTATCTGTCATAATTCCTAGCTTAACGCCTGCGACGTATGTCTTGGCATCTTTATCGAGGTACTCTATGAACCTCGTTGCGTTTCCTATAGCTACGGGCAAAACACCTGTCGCCATTGGGTCTAGTGTACCAGTGTGGCCCACCTTCTTGATACCAAGTTTTTTTCTTATGATTGCAACGACATCGTGAGAAGTCATATTTGGGGATTTGTTTATATTTATAATTCCAGAACATTCAGCTTCAACTGCTGCCTTTAGTTCCGACTTCATCATTTTAACTGCTTCAGCAATTGGCTTGTGAATTGTACAGCCTGCAGCTCTTTTGTGTCCGCCACCAGAGAATTTCATTCCTATCTTTGAAACATCGATGCTCGTCTTTGATCGCATTGATACCTTGACGCTACCATCTGCTTGTTCCTTGCAAAGGCAGGCGACTTCTACGCTGTCTATGTTCCGGAGTTCCTCTACAATGCCGTCAGAATCTTTAAGGGTTGCTCCTGCAGATTTAAGCATCTTTGAGTCTACATAAGTGATTGCCACTCTGTTTCCGCATGAAAAGTCCGTCACTCCCATGGCTGCAAATTTGAGTTTCATGCTCCTAAGAGGATTTGATTCGAAAACCTGCTTTGAAATCGCATAGTGGTCCGCGCCTAGTGCGAAAATCTCAGAGGCTATTATATGTGTTTCGGCAGAAGTATTGGAATACCTGAATCCACCTGTATCTGTCAAAATTCCGACGTAAACAGCCTCCGCCATCGCCTTGTCTACGATAAGGCCGTATTTTTGTAACGCTTTAAAGAGATGCCATACTAACTGGCATGTCGCTGCCGTTTCGGGTATTATCACGTTAAAATCAGCTAACGGAGTGGAGCTGGCATGGTGATCGAGGCAGAATGTTTTGCTGCATTTCTTGAAAACTTCATCGCGATTTGATCTGCCTGCAATCCTTGAAATCTCGCCGCAATCCATCATGACCCCATATGTTTTTTCATCAACAAAAGAGCTGTCGACAGTAAAAAATTGTTTTTCCCCGTCTATAAACAACAGCTCTTCCTTGATATCGAGGCCTCCGTCTTCGGCTTCGTCTATTAAAATTTTTACATTTTTACCAATTGAGGAAAGCGCAAGGGCTAGAGCTACCGAGGCTCCAAGCGCATCGCCGTCGGGATCTACATGCGGAAATATCGCAAATTCATCCCCCGCTACTAGTGCCGCTGCAAATTCCTCAAATGTATTATTCTTCTTCATCGTCATCATGCTTAATATTTAAACCGGATAGAACTTCGTCGATATGTCTCCCATAGTCCAAAGATCTGTCCATCTTAAAAACAAGTTCAGGCACATGCCTTAACCTTATTTCGTGACCTATTTTTTTCTTCATAAGGCCCTTTGCACTCTCAAGCCCTGCAAGCACCTCGTTTTCCTGCTTTGCCTTTTCTTCTCCCTCAGCATTGGTAAAGAATGACACAAAACAGGTTGCATAGCTCCCATCGCTTGTAACCTTGACATCCATAATCGATATCATTGGTGATAATCTGGGATCCTTGATTTCAGAAATCAGCATTTGACTTATAATCTTCCTGATTTCTTCACCCAGTCGCCCTTGTCTATAGCCTTTCCCCATATTTCCCTCCTATCATAGTGTTTTGAACTACTTATAGTTTGTAACCTACTTGAGAATAGGGTTTACATATCGACCGTTTGATTTTGTTTTATTCCCATATTCTATGGCTTGTGCCGGGCATCTATGAATACATGCCAGACAGTGAACGCATCTATCTTTTACCCAAACAGGTCGTCCGCCTTCCATCTTAATTGCACTGATTGGGCAATGAAATTGACATAGACCGCATTTAATGCATTTGTCCGTATCGACAGTGAATTTCTCCGTCTTGTTTGTAGCCTTGTATATCTTGTTTGTCAGAGCCGAAGCAATTCCCATAAAAGGTCCAGATTTATATGGAACCCTATAGTTAAATTTGATATTTTGGATTATATCTTCAACCTGCTTATCTGCTTCCCTCAGTTTGAGAGTCTGTGCTTCAGGTAGTGGGACTTTATATAACAAAATATAGTTTTCAACGGATTTTACGTTGTACATTCCCTTATAGTCCACATTTTTGCCCTTGAACATCTTTGCAATCAGATGGTCGGCGCCACCTGCACTTCCGCCTGATGTAGTTATCACGCAAAGCTCGGGGCGCTCATCTGAATTAGCATATTTGAAGTCGACCTTTGATATAAATTCTTCAACAACAGTGGGCATACTGAAAAAATAAATTGGGAATACAAAGAAAACTTTTTCTTCTCTTGGTACTTCCTGCTCGAAATTTTTTCGCCTCAGCTCGTCGTCTATTTTGTACGTAAATCCGCCAAAAACATCCATCAGCTTTTCTGCTACTGCTTTTGAATTCCCTGTGGCTGAAAAATAGAATATCATAGCTTATTTCCTTTCTGTTTCAACAATGTGGAAACACTCAATCAGGTCGCCTTCCTTGATGTCGTTATAATCTTCGATGCCTATACCGCATTCATAGCCTTGAGCCACTTCTTTCGCATCGTCCTTAAACCTCTTGAGAGATGAAATCTTTCCTTCATGGATTACAATTCCGTCTCTAACAAGTCGAACTTCTGCGTTTCTGACTACTTTGCCTTCTGTTACATAAGCTCCGCCGATTATACCAACGCCAGGAACCTTAAATGTATTTCTGATCTCAACTTTTCCGATGATTTCCTCTTTAAATTCTGGATCGAGCATACCCTTCATAGCGTTTTCAACATCATCAATTATATCGTAAATAACCCTGTATGTTCTTATTTCAATGTCTTCTCTATCTGCAAGATTTGTAACCGATGTGCTCGGTCTTACGTTAAAGCCAATGATTACAGCTCCCGATGTTCCTGCGAGCATTACGTCTGATTCATTTACAGTACCTACGCCTGTGTGAATAATGTTAACCTTAACCTCATCTGTGTTAAGTTTTTCAAGTGAAGAAACGATGGCTCCGATAGAACCTTGAACGTCTCCCTTGATTATGAGGTTTAGCTCCTTTGCCTCTCCTTCGCTGATCTGGCTAAACAGTTTTTCGAGAGTAGTGCTCGAATTACGTGCAAGTACCTCTTCTCTGAGCTTAGATTTTCTTCTCTCAGCTATATCTCTTGCAACCTTATCTTCCTTAACAGCATTGAATTCATCGCCTGCCTGGGGAACATCGGTAAGTCCTAGAACCTCAACCGCGGTCGCAGGTCCAGCCTTTTTGATTGACTTTCCTTTGTAGTCGGTCATAAGACGGATTCTTCCTGCACTCGTGCCAGCTACAATTGACTGTCCGCTCTTAAGTGTTCCATTAGTTACAAGCAGTGTCGCAACTGGGCCCTTCGCCTTGTCGAGTCTTGCTTCAATAACAGAACCGCTTGCGAACCTATTTGGATTAGCCTTTAGTTCAAGTACTTCTGCCTGCAGTAATATCATTTCGAGCAGGGTCTTAATTCCGTCACCTGACTTAGCCGAAACTGGAACGCTTATAACGTCTCCACCCCAGTCCTCAACTAGGATTCCATGCTCTGTTAAATCTTGCTTTACTCTGTCTGGATTTGCAGTAGGCTTATCCATTTTGTTTATGGCAACTATAATCGGTACACCCGCTGCTTTGGCGTGACTTATCGATTCAACAGTCTGAGGCTTAACGCTGTCGTCTGCCGCAACTACAAGAACGGCAATATCTGTAACATGCGCACCCCTTGCCCTCATCGCGGTAAACGCCTCGTGACCCGGTGTGTCCAAAAATACTATTTTGTGCCCGTTAATCGACACTTCTGAAGCACCTATATGCTGTGTAATTCCGCCCGACTCTGTAGTCGTAACGTCCGTTTTTCTGATAGCATCAAGCAGGGAAGTTTTTCCGTGGTCAACGTGTCCCATAACCGTAATTATAGGTGACCTTGGTTTCAAATCTTCTTCCTTATCCTCAAAGTCCTCGATTCCAATTTCTTCGACTTCCTCTTCAACTACCCCTATTGCAACTTCAATGCCAAGATCGTCTGCCAACAGCAAAACAGTATCTTCGTCGATATTCTGATTTATGTTTGCCATAATACCAAGCTTCATGAGTGACATTATAACCGTTGCCTGGCTTACTTCTGTCTGCTCACAAAATCCTGCCACTGTGATAGGTACGTCTATTCTTATAGTGCCCTCTGGCAAAACTTCTTCGACAATTTCTTCTTCAATCACTTGAGGTTTAGCCTTGGCTTTTTTCTTTCTGGTCTTCTTCTCAAGATTCCCAAGCATATCGATGTTGCGATCGAACTTGTTGAACTTATCTTTTTTATCTCTATATTTGCCTTGGTTCTTTTTCTTATCAGCATGCCTTGATTGGCTTGATTTAACCTCAAGTCTATCCATGGATGAACTATCACTGGACTGTCTTTTGCTCCTCGAAGGCCTTGAAGTACGCCTTGTTTCTTCATCGTCCTTATTGAAGCCACCGTCATTTCTTCGTCTATCGCCAGACCTAAATCTGTCATTTCTGGCATTTCCATAGTCTTTACCTGTGCGGTCATCTCTTCTTGATCTTGGTCTATCATCTCCGGTGCGTCCAGGCCGTCCTTCACGCCTTGGTCTATCATCTCTAGAAGGACGATCATCTCTCCTTGGTCTATCATCTCTAACTGGGCGATCATCACGTCTTGGCCTATCATCTCTAACCGGCCGATCGTCACGCCTTGGTCTATCATCTCTAGCTGGACGGTCATCTCGTCTTTGTCTTTCGTCCTCATGATTATTAATTTCTGAAGCACGTTTAATAATCTTAGGTCCTACAATCGCAGGTTTAGAAGGCTTAGTTTCTTCTTTGTTTTCTATTTTCGCAGTCTCAACTTCTTGAGATGCTGGTTTATCTACTTCTTTAGACTTCGCTTTTGTATTTTCGGACTCTACAGGTTTAGATTCAACTTTCTCAGCCTTTGCGGACTTATCTTCCGCTGGCTTTGTCTTCGTTATACTAGGCTGTTCAGATTTTGTCTCTGACTTGTCCTTCTCTTTAGATTCCTTTTTCTCTTCTTCATCTGATGTATTCAAACTTACACCCTTGCTCCTTGCTTCCAAAAAAGCAGTATCAACAATCGGTCTATTCATAGGTGGTTTTGGCTTGACTACCTTGTTTGTAGAATCAGCTTGAACTTTATCGGCGGCAGAACTACTGTCAGCACTACCCCTTCCCGTTCTTAACCTCTCAGCATCTTCGTCGCTCAAGTTACTCATGTGGTTCTTCACAGATATTCCCATATCCAGAGCCTTTTGAGTCAGTTCCTTGCTTGTGATCCCCATCTCTTTTGCCAGTTGGTGGACTTTTAAGGTCATAGAAATCCTCCTTTTTCAAATTCACTTATTACAGCTTTGGTAAGATTCTCATCTTCCAGAGCAAATATTCCTTTATCCTGTTTACCTGTTGCATGGCTGAGTTCTTCACATTTGCCAAATACCATCAGCCTAACATTATATTTTTCACAAAGCTTTTCAAGTTTCTTGAGTGAGTTCATTCCGACTTCCTCGCCAACTATTATTAGCTTTGTTCTGCCCTTCTTTGCAGATTGCTCTACAGCCGTCATACCGACTGCTATTTTTCGGGCTCTTGCTGCAAAACCCAGGTATTTATATATCTTATCTTTCACTATTTAAATCCGTCTCCAAGAATACTTCTATTTCCTGTTTGAGATTATTAATCTCATCGTTGCTAAAATTTTTCTTAAATGCACGGTGGAAAGCCTTCTTCTGAAATGCCGTATCTACACACTTTTTATTTTTACATAGATACGCGCCTCTACCGTTAGCTCTCCCTGATTTATCAAGTGATATTTTGTCTTCAAAGAACGTCACACGGAAAACATCTTTTTTCTCAAATGTATTACGACATCCTATGCATGTTCTCATCGGTGAACTACTCATTGTCTTCGTATTCAATCTCATCGTCATATGAAGCATCATCTGAAACATCATCATATGAAGCATCATCTTCATGAGCATCCTGATACTGAGATTCGCTCTTAATGTCGATCTTCCATCCACTGACTCTAGCTGCAAGCCTTACGTTCTGACCTTCCTTGCCTATCGCTAGAGAAAGCTGGAAATCTGGAACTATGACAGTTGCATCCTTTTCATCAAGGCTATGAATTATAACCTTTGATACACTTGCTGGGCTCAAAACATTTGATATAAGAGTCTCAGGGTCATCGCTCCACTCAATTATGTCTATCTTCTCACCATGAATTTCATCTGCGATGTGCTGAACCCTCAGCCCCCTATTACCAACACAGGCCCCAATCGGATCCACATTTTCAAAATCAGTTGCTACCGTAAGTTTGGTCCTTGAGCCTGCCTCTCTTGCAATGTTTACAATTCTAACCGTACCATCCTCAATCTCAGGGATTTCAAGTTCAAACAACTTCCTTATAAATCCTGGGTGTGATCTTGAAAGAAACACCTGAGGTCCCTTATATGTCTTCCTGACTTCAAATACATAAGCCTTGATAACATCGCCAACTTGGTAGTTCTCGCCCTTAACTTGTTCTGAGAATGGCATTATCCCCTCTGTCCCATCAAGCGACACAAAAATGGTCCTCGCCGTCTTTCTGTGAACCCTACCAGTAATAATATTTGAAAGATATGGCTGGTATCTATCGTAAACCATATCTCTTTCTTTCTCTCTTATCCTTTGAACAACAACCTGTTTTGCTGTTTGAGCTGCAACTCTCCCAAATTCCTTAGGCATTACCTGATATTCGATAAAGTCGCCCACCTGATATCTTGAATCTATCTCATGTGCCTCTTCTAGTGACAACTGAGTATCAGGGTCCTCCACATTTTCAACGACCTCTCTCCTTATGAGTACCATCAAAGTTCCGCTTTCAGAATCAATCAAAACTCTCACCTTGTGAGAAGGTCCATAATTCTTCTTATACGCTGCAAGCACAGCATCTTCAATTGTATTAAGCAGAACATCCTTTGGTATCCCCCGATCTTTCTCGAGGGAGTTTAGCGCTTCAATAAACTCTGCGTTCATTAGCTCCTCCTTTACACACTTTATAAAATTACAGCCAGGTTGATTTTGGCGATTTTCTTCCTATCAAAACTCCTAGGCTTTTCTATCTCTGTTTTTTTCTTAAGATCTTGAATGATTTCGGTAATCTTTAGCTCTTCGTCAGAAAAATCATCAAGCTTACCACAAAATACTTTTTTGCCATCAATGCCGCTATATAGCTTGACTTCTACGATTTCTCCCAAATAACGTCTAAGATGATCATCTGTCTTAAGCTCCCTGTCCATTCCTGGTGATGAAACCTCAAGATAATATTTATTAGGCATTATATCGTCTATCTCATCAAGTTCTTCGCTTATATACTTACTCACTTTCTCGCAGATATCTGTATCGATATAGCCATCTTCCCTGTCAATAAATATACGCAAAAAATTATCCTTGCCTTCTTTAGATAATCTGATGTCCCAAAGTTCAAGGGCCTCCTCATCTAATAGAGGCTTTAATTTTTCAGTAACAAATGTTTCGATTTTCCCTGACATATCTATCCTTTACAAAATTGAAAGAGTGGGATGACCCACTCTTTCAAAGAAGTTATAATTTACTTTTTGTATACTACCACATATCCTGTAAAATGTCAAGGAATTCAACGATGTTTGCGGATATTAAGTGTTGCCCCTAGCCCAGTCGCCATCATCAAAACAAATAGAGCTAGCATAATATTCTCAGCATCACCTGTATTAACGCCTTTCTTGTCCTTTGTTGATGCTACCCTTGAATTTGCAACTTGAACTGGTGACTTGCTGTAATCGTATGCCTTATCAGTAAACACTGTCCTGCCCTCTCCATAAGGATTCTCGTATTTGCTAGGCACCTTGCCGTTAAGTCCAATTCTGAGGTATGCATTGAAAATATCAATATCAAGGACATTTTTGCTTCCATCCACAATGGCTTCTGCGTCCTTAAACATAGTCATGCCATCTCCAGCTTCCTTGTAATAATATTCTGTAATCATCAAGTTATATGTTTTCTTGAGATCAATAGGCTTTCCACCGATTCTTACATTCTGAACTCTGTATCCACCTTTGTAGTAATCCCCATTAACCTTAACAAATAATTTTTTGTCGTCGGTTACTACATTTGACTTTACAGACGTATTGATTTCATATGTAATTCCGCCGCCATGTAAAAATCCACCACTCTCATCTGGATAGTTCTTAGCACCCATCTCAAGAGCATCGACTATTGTCTGTCCGCTTACCTTAATCTCGCAGAGTTTAGTATTCCATGGAAGAACACTCAGAACACTCAAGTAATTAATTTCACCTTGTTTGATATTTGCACGAATCGATCCGCCGTTCATTATTGCAGCATCTGCCTTCTTGAATCCCTTGCTGCTTGGATCGTTCTCAGCATACCACAAATATGAATCCGTGATAAAATCTGCCATGTTGGTATTTGCATTTCTTACCAATCGCTTGTTAGGATTAGCTGGATCATTAATCATAAGTGAATAATCTGTACAACCTATCTTTTCTTCAAGGTATTCATACTTCTTAAGTTCAGCCTTTACAGCTGCATCAACCCTCTTATATTCTTCCGTTGCTTTTTCAGCATCAGTTATTTTGTTAACAAGACTTGAGGTTGCCTTTATCTTGCCGCCGTCCAAAGATAATTTTAGCACCCCTATATTCACTAGTTTTGTTCCTGTAGATGTCAACAAAACATCTTTCCCCGCTTTGTCTTTCACTGTTCTACTTGGAATGACATTGTGTGCATGTCCGTCGAGCAAAACATCAATTCCGCTAGTATTTGCAATTACGTCTTGAGAGTACCATCCGTCAGTTCCGCCGTTATCTCCAAGGTGTGACATCACGATTACAAAATCAGCACCAGCGCTCTTGACATCATCAATATTTTTCTGTACAAGATCATATAGTTTCTGATTAGTTTCCGCATTGAAGGAATAAATGTAGTTTCCATTTTTGTCCTGGAAGTTCTTAGGCGTTCCCTTTGAAATTGACTCAGGTGTGTCAATACCGATAAATGCTACCTTCTTTGTCTCACTGCCGATTTTAACATCCCTAATGTCATATGCCTTATTAAAAACTAAATTATTATTTTGGTCTGTAAAATTGGCACAGATATAATTTAAACCTGATGCTTTTGCCTTGTCTATGAACTTAGTTACGCCAAAGTCGAATTCGTGATTTCCTGGAACCAAGATGTCATAGCCTGTTACTTTCATTAAATCAATTGAGCTCTGGCCCTTGCTCATTGTGTTTGGAACGGATCCCTGGATAGAGTCTCCATTGTCAACAAGCAGTGCACCTTTTGAGTTTGCAATAGCTTTAGCCTTAAGTGCAGCAAGTCCAGCATATCCTAGTGAGCTGTCAATACCTGTGTAGAACGCGTTATCACTCACACCACCATGGACATCATTGGTGTAGAAAATTACGAAATCGTCTGCCCCAATTCCTAATGAATCATAGCTTCCCTGCTCTGCTGGTTCCGCAAAGGATACAAGGCTGGTCATTGAAAAAACAAAAACCACTGCCATCAACAAAACTAATACTCGCTTTTTAGTATACATTCTTCCCTCCTTATACTAAATTTAAAATGATTAACTTAACCAGTTTTCGGGTATTATTATTGACAAGACAATTATACCACAAAATTGTTTAAGGAGAAATGTATGAAAGATGATAAGAGCCTTATACTAGAAAGACTTGAAGGCGTAAGAAAATATTACGAAAAGTTCGAAGACATGCTAGATGATCTTCCTTTTTTTGTTCCAAAATCCACTAAGAAAATGTTGAAAAAATATCTCGGCCAGGATAAGGAGCTTGAGGCATTGATGGAGTCAATCAGTACTCAGAGGTCACCTCGCCTTCTGATTGCAGGCAACAGAGGTGTCGGGAAAAGTGCCCTTGTAAATGCACTATGTCGGGCAAGAATAGTAGAGACAGCTCCATATATAGAGGAAAATGTGGATCGCAATCACTATGAAAACAATGTGGAACATACTGAAGGCGACCACTATTCAAACGACTCAAAATATGTGGATCGTGTTATAGATGACGTTGATATATATGCGTGCAAGCGTGGTGATGAAACAGAAATAGAAATTTTCGAAACTTCGGCATCTAAAACAGCAGAAAAGTTCACACAAATTATCAACTTCAAGCCGGATGTAGCTATTTTGTTGCTTGATAGTTCCAGAAATGTTGACATTCATTCTCAGCTAGTGTTCTTTGAGGATTTAAAAAAACAAATCGAGAAAAATGGCACCAATAAACTTCCTCTAATTGTTGCAATCACAAAGATTGACGAGGCGAGTGATCAGACGTATGAGGAACTTGTAAGCGAAGGTGAAATAGGGAGAAAAATTGCTCTATCTATCGATATCGATAGGAATCAGTTGCGAGAATCGTTAAGCAGATACAGAGGGGCTATTTTGTCTCACGGAAACGTTGTTGACGAAATAGTGGCGCTTTCTTCGCTGAATTTATATAATTTTGATGAATTAAGAAGAATCATTGAAGATTTGATGGTAGATCCAAATGCGCAGATGGGCTTCAGAATGACTTTCAGATTGTCAGAAGTGCTTTCCGGCGTTGCGAACAGGCTAGTTAAGTTATTTTCAGGTATGGCGGCCGTCATTGCTCTTACGCCGATTCCAGTTGCTGACCTTTATGTACTCTTGATTCTTCAAGGGCTCATGGTCGCTCTAATCGCAAGGCTGAGCGGAAGAGATGTAAACCTTAAAACAGGAATTGAATTTATTCTGAGTTTGGGCGGTGTAACCCTTGCAGGCTTTGGGCTGAGGACAGTGGCTCAACAGGCTGCAAAATTCGCCAATTTCCTACCGTTTGCTGGTTCGGCGATTAGCTCAACAATAGCTGCAACCGGAACCAATGCGATTGGCAAGGCTGCGGTTGCTCACTTTATCTCGGATCTTCCGCTTCGAAAAACAAGGTCGCTTTTTAAGGCTTTGAATAAGTCGTCGAAATAAGTGCTACATTAGAAACTTATTGTTTTTGATATATTTACGGGTAAAATTACAAAGATTGTAATTTTATCCGTTTTTTTCGGCTGATTCCACTAGTTGTTTTAAAAGGCAGGCTGTTGTTATACTACCAACTCCCTTGGGAACTGGTGTTATGGCATCGACAACATTCGCCACCTCATCAAAACTTACATCGCCGACCAGCCTGCCGTCATCAGTTCTATTCATGCCAACATCTATAATAATCTGGCCGCTATGAGCATATTCCTTTCCAAAAGTATCTGGCCTGCCTGTTGCAACAATTACGACATCAGAAACTGCAGACAATTTCTTGAGCTGTTCAGAGGTTGTCTTGCTATGAGCCATTATAACCGTCGCATTTTCCCGCTGCATGAGCATACTGACAGGCTTGCCAATTACAAGAGACCTGCCGAGCACGAGAACAACCCTGCCGGAGAGAGGTATTTTGTAGTGTTTCAAAAGTTCAACACAAGCCATAGCCGTGCAAGGATAGTTTTTGGCTTTTCCTGTAAATACCAGTGCGAGAGCCTCGTCGGTAATGGCATCCAGATCCTTTGATGCCGCGAGACGATTTCTTATGAGGTTGTCGTCAAGCCCTTCCGGAAAAGGGCGAAAAATCAACGCGCCATGTATATTATCGTCATCATTGATTTGATCTATGCAGCCCAGCACCTCGGACTGGGATACATCGTGAGGTAGCGCAAACTGTTTTGTGCTTATACCAAGCTTTGAAGCCCGCTTAATTACAGCGTTTTCGTAGGCCATATCCGCTGGATTCTCGCCTATACGCATAATTGCAAGCATTGGCGTGATGTTTTGTGCATTTAGATGTGCAACCTTCGAAGAAATTTCGCTCTCAATCTTCTCTGAGACTTCTTTCCCATACAAAATATTTGTCGCTCTGTCGCTTATTATGTTTGCTATTTTTTGGCTCATTTTAAAGAATCTCCTCCCCACTTATATAAACCTTTTCAGGCATTAACTCCTCGATTTTGTCGACATCCTTTTCAAATGGATTCTCATTCATAATCTGAAAATCCGCATAATATCCTTCCGCAATGCAGCCGCGATAAGGCATACCAGCAATGATGGCGGAATTTTTGGTGTAAAGCAAAATAGCTTCCTCAAGGCTAATCCTATGTTCCTGACCTGTATCGACGTCGTTGTAAGCTTTTCTCGTCACAGCCCCTTTTATATTTATCCAAGGATCAATAGGATCCGACCAAGCAGTTGCAGGTGCATCAGTTGAAAGCCCCACAAAACAACCCATATCGATCAGATGTCTAATAGGATAAGTAGTTTTCAAACGCTCATCGCCCAAGTTTTTTTGATAACTTTCAATTTCGCTGAAGATAAAAATAGGCTGCGTGGCAATTGCAATACCTCGTTCTGCTGCCATCTTGATGGCTTCCTCGCTCGGCTCTGTTACATGCTCAATCCTAGAGTGCGGAAATTTACAGGAAACATCAGCAAAGTTTGAAGGAGAATCGTTAGAGTTTGAAGGATAAGCGTTAGAGTTTGAGTGAGATTCGGTAGTGTTTAATTGATTATCATTCTCCGCATTTCGCCCGACTGCCCCGACTGACCAAGGCTCCTCATTATAAAGCCTCTTCACAAACCTATCAATTGCCCTCTTCCCCATAGCGTGAATTGAAATCTGCAAATTATTCTTCCTACAAAACTCTATAGCAGAATCAAGTAGCTCATCGCTGCATGTTGAAATACCATACTCCTCAGTTCCCATATATGGCACGTCCGTCCACGCGGTATGTCCGGAGAAACTTCCGTCACCAATAAGCTTAAGCCCAGCCACGTGAATTTGCTGATCCATGAATCTATGCTCCGGCTTTATCTCAAATTCAGGCTTATTTTTATAAAACTCCCACATGTAAAAAAGCGAAATATTTTGTTTTAGGCCCTCCTTGACAGCATCATAGTAGACGAAGTGATTGTCCTTTGAGCTCAAATTCCCCATTTCGCACACCGACGTTATTCCGTGCTCGCTGAAGTGATCTCCAAGTTTTTTTATCAGCATGACCTCATGTTCATGGTCTATATGAGGTAGAATTTCCGCAACTAAATTCCTGGCATTCTCATACAAAATACCGTTTGGTACGCCATCTTGATTTCGCCCTATCTCTCCGCCCTCGAGATTTTTTGTGCCCTCATCGATGCCAGCCATTTTCAAAGCAAGTGAATTGCAACATCTGATATGCTCACAGGTCCTCACAAGCGTCACAGGAAAATCAGGACAGGCTTCGTCCAAATCCCACCTCGTCGGCAGGCTTCTTTCGGGATATTTACCTTCGTCGCAGCCCCAGCCGATAATCCACTTGTCTTTTGTGCCCGGCTTCACACCGGCGTTAATCAATTCTTCTCTAGCCTCTGAAACCCTTGCCTTCAGGTCTTCAATTGAGGTCACATTCGGCGGCAGGCACGAAATCTCTTCAAAGCTGTGGGACAACATTACTGGATGTTCGTGGCAATCGACAAACCCTGGCATGATAAAACGCCCGCCGAGGTCAATTTCACAGTAGTCGATGTTCTCCGATTCAAGGAACGTCCTCAAAGAATCTTTTTCGCCTAGTTTGAGGATTTTTTTACCTGACACGATCATTGAATCAACAAAATAGCTGTATTTAAGGCAGTTCTCATCTGCAATGCTAGCACAGCTCATGCTCTTATAATTCTTGTAGTTGTTGCTTTTAAAAGCGTCGCCGTTGCTATTGCGATTGCAATTGCCGCGATATGGCAACGTATCTTTATAAACTAGAATCTTCCCATTATAAAATAAAGTCGTTTTCATTTTAAAGACTATTCCCCTATACATTGGCTAATATATTGAAAATATATTACCGTTTTTTGCTTTAAGCGTTTCTCTGCTTATATTATAATATATTTATAATCGTTGTACATAATATGCAAATAAATCCTTATGAAAGCCCGCTTATAATACCATCTTCGTCTATATCCATTCCAAGAGCAGCTGGTTTCTTAGGCAATCCTGGCATAGTCATGATGTCACCTGTTTTTGCAACAATGAACCCTGCACCTGCCGAAACTTTGAGTTCCTTGATGTGGATAATAAAATCTTTTGGTGCTCCCAACGCCTTAGGATCGTCGGAAAAACTATATTGAGTCTTAGCAATGCATATTGGCAGGTCGCCAAACCCGTTGCTCTCAAGCCTCTTCAGCTCCTTGAGTGCCTTGACATCAAAACTAATATCTGCGGCCCCATAGACCTTCTGCGAAATAGATCTTATTTTCGACTCTATGCTCTGATCAAGCTCGTAAGAAAATTGCAGCGTAGAATCTTTCTTTTCACAGAGTGAAATTACTTTCTTAGCAAGCTCAATGCCGCCCTGGCCGCCCTTAGCCCAAACCTGGCTTAGCACAACATCTACGCCCCTGTCCTCACAGGCTTTTTTCACAACGTTCATTTCAGCCTCAGTGTCAGATGGGAACTCATTGATTGCGACAACCGCATTTAAGCCAAAGACTTTTTGAATATTATCAATGTGCCTCAAAAGATTTGGAATTCCAGCCTTAACTGCCTCAGGATTCTCATCATTCAAATCTTCCTTCGCTACGCCACCGTGGTACTTAAGTGCTCTAACAGTTGCAACTATCACAACGGCATCAGGAGCAAGCCCCGTCTTTCGACATTTGATATCGAGGAATTTTTCAGCTCCAAGATCCGCTGCAAATCCAGCCTCCGTTACCGCATAGTCTGAGAATGCAAGTGCCATCTTGGTTGCAATTACAGAGTTACAGCCGTGAGCTATGTTTGCAAAAGGTCCACCATGCACAAAAGCCGGTGTATGCTCAAGTGTCTGAACTAGGTTTGGCTTTAGTGCATCCTTGAGCAAAATAGTTGCAGCCGCTTCGCAGCCCAGGTCTGCGACTCTAACAGGCTTCTCATCGTAGGTATAGCCAACAACAATCTGAGAAATTTTATTTTTGAGGTCTGTTATGCCTTCTGCCAAACAAAATATTGCCATTATTTCGCTTGCTACGGTAATATCAAATCCGTCTTCTCTAGGCACTCCGTTTGGTTTTCCTGAGAGTCCGTCGATAATGAACCTGAGCTGTCTGTCGTTCATGTCGACGACTCTCTTCCAGGTTATTGTCCTAGGGTCGATTCCAAGCTGGTTTCCCTGCTGTATGTGGTTGTCCAAAACCGCTGCTATCAGGTTGTTTGCAGCTCCTATCGCATGCATGTCCCCGGTGAAGTGGAGGTTGATGTCTTCCATTGGGACAAGCTGCGCAAAGCCACCGCCGGCCGCGCCCCCTTTGATGCCGAAGACGGGGCCCATAGAAGGCTCTCTGAGTGCCAGGGCGGCCTTCTTGCCGAGGGCAGACAGACCGTCTGCGAGTCCGATGCTGGTCGTCGTCTTGCCCTCGCCGGCCGGCGTCGGCGAAATCGCCGTCAGCAGCACCAACTTCCCCCTCTTACTCTCATCCAGATTAAGAGCCTCCTTAACCCTATGATATCCAACCTTCGCCTTAAACTTCCCATACCGCTCAATGTCATCTTCAACAAGCCCAAGCTTTCCAGCGATTTCTTCAATCGGAAGTAACTCAGCCTCCTGAGCAATCTCTATGTCTGTTTTAAACTCCTTTGCACTCATATCAGTTCCTCCTCCATTTTATCCAGAACCTTCTTTAAAAAAGTCTTCCTATGAATCGGCGACAACCCATAAGACGCAATCGCCTCATAGTGAGCCTTTGTTCCATATCCCTTATGTTTCTCAAATCCATATTCCGGGGCTCTCTTCGCATACTCCTTCATAAATTCATCCCTCGCGACCTTTGCAACAATCGAAGCTGCACCAATCGAAAGAGACTTTGAATCGCCCTTGATAACATTCTCCTGAGAAATACAAAATCCATCTTCCTCAAATTCATGCTCTAATTGTTCAAGAGGTATTTCCATATCTCCATCTATGAGAATCTTCAAACTCTTCCGCTTGCTCGATAAATCTCGATTTGAATCCATGTCCAAAGTCATACCAGAACCATTTTCACGTTTAATATTTTCAACATACGCCGTGCTCACATCTCCAATCTCATTAGGTTTACCCTCTTGCTTTTCAAGATTTCCTATGCACACCCTGACCGCAGTGATCATGGCCATCTTAGTCGCATTCCTGATATTGAAGCGATCTATTTTGTTGCTATTCACAAAACCCAATCCCACGGCAATGGAATTATCTTTAATTTTAAGCGCCAGTTCATTTCTACGATTTTCAGTAAGTTTCTTCGAATCATTAATTCCTGGAATATTCCAGTCTTTGGGCATTATAACGGCACATGCAACAACTGGTCCTGCTAGAGGCCCTCTACCGACCTCGTCGACACCGATCAAATATTCAAATTCAGCCTTCTTCTCAGAGTCAAATGACTTCATCTCTTCAAGCCTTGTTTTTTCGATCATTTCCCTTTCTGCTTTGGTCGTCATTGCATCAATCCTCCGCCATTTCAAGAGTTATTCTGCCGATTTTCCCGTTTCTGAACTCGTCCAAAATAGCCTTGCCCGCTCTGTCGTAGTCAATTCTCTTACCCGGCAAAATATATCCTCTACGCCTGCAAATTTCATCAAGCAGCTCAATATCCTCATATTCCAAGCAATCCTCATCAAGTTTATACCTCTCCAAAAGAAGCTCTGGATAATCTCGCCTTAAAACTTTGATAAGTTCAAGTGCCAGCGTCGGCAGATCCAAAATCTCATCTTTAATTGATCCACAAAACGCAAGATAAATTCCTACCCTGTTGTCCTCAAACTTTGGCCACAAAATCCCTGGCGTATCGAGTAGTTCCATCCCATTTTTCAGCCTCAGCCACTGCTTGCCCTTGGTCACACCAGGTTTATTCCCGATCTGCGCAGCCTTTCTTCCTGTCAACCTATTAATGAGCGACGACTTCCCCACGTTTGGGACGCCGACAATCATCATCCTCAGAGGTTTCTGCCTCATTTTACCCTCAGAAAGTTCTTTTTCGATTCTCTCAAGGATCTTAAGCAAATTGGAAACTCCCGATCCGCTCTGCGCATTTATTGCGACAGGTGTGCTGCCCTCCCGTACAAAATATTCAAGCCATCGCTTTGTTTCCTTGTCTGATGCGATGTCTGTTTTGTTCAGGGCAATGACTCTCGGTTTATTTCCAACAATCTCATCGATTATTGGGTTCCTGCTTGAAATTGGTATTCTGGCATCCAAAACTTCGATCACCAAGTCCACGAGTTTTAAATTATCCCTTATGAGCTCGCGGGTCTTCTTCATGTGCCCGGGATACCAGTTAATGTTTTCTATCATTTTTTATCCTCAAAATTTATTTTCCAACATTCTTTTATTATAAAGCATACAAGTGCATTTTCTGATTCTCTATTAATGCTCTTCGTTTGTATATGAACAGTAGACTGCAAATAATTCTCCAAAAAATAAAATATAGAGACATCCGCCTCTATATTTTATCACAATTGTGTTTTAATCTAAAGTTATTGTTCAACTTGAGTTTTGATCTTAGCAGCCTTACCTGTTCTCTCTCTCATGTAGTTAAGTTTAGCTCTTCTTACGCGGCCTTTTCTTACTACATCAATTTTCTCAACCCAAGGTGAGTGTAGCGGGAATGTCTTTTCAACACCAACACCTGAAGCAATCCTTCTAACGGTGAAAGTTTCTGCAATTCCGCCATTTTGTTTCTTGAGTACAAAACCCTCAAAGATCTGGATTCTTTCTCTAGATCCTTCCTTAATCTTAACGTGTACCTTAACGGTATCTCCAACGTTAAATGCAGGGACTTCTTTCTTTAGATAATCTTGAGTGACTTGATCTAAAATATTCATTATTAATTCCTCCTTCCCTCCAAGACGTTCATGGTTCTAGTCCAGAGGACCGCCCGTAATAACTTCTATACTATATCACATTTTCAATTGTTTTACAAGCAAAATTTGTAATAGGAATGTATATATAAATGTCAATAGTAAATTGCAATATTTTTTAAAAAAATTAAAGATATTTATTTCATATCTAATAAACAAACCTTGTTTGGTGTGAAGTATTACAATATCGTCTATATTTCAATATTTATTGGTTTGTTATTTTGTTTTTTTACATCACAAAAATACTATTAATATAATAGCTAAAAATAATAAACATATCAACTTAATCTTTTTGCCATATATTTGATTCTATCCATCAGGGATATAAAATCCTTTTTGTTTTGCAATATCTATTGATGATAATCCATTAAATATTCCTCTTGGATATGAATTGATCCAATACTCAATTTCTTTTACATCTCTCCTAGTTAAGTGATCAAAACTACTTCCTTTTGGTAGCCACCTTCTTATGAGTAGATTTGCATTTTCGTTACTTCCTCTTTCATGAGATGAGTAAGGATGGCAATAAAAAATTTTCGTTCGATTTCCTACTCTATATAATGCCTTTTCCATTGTTTGATATGATTTAAACTCTGAACCATTATCAACTGTAATCGATATAAATGTACCGTAGAAAATACTGCCAACTCTTCTTTCTATTCTATTTAAAGCCTTTCTCACTTCGTCCATGTTACAAGCAGCCATAATTTCAATTATTTCGATCCTGGTATATCTTTCAGTTAAAACAAGTAAGCACTTCCCTTTTTCATTTCCTGATTTAACTGTATCCATCTCCCAGTGTCCTGGATAGCCTCTTAAAGCTATCTCTTCAGGTCGTCTTTCAATGCTTTTTTCTACAGGGGATCTTTTGGTTATTTTAACTTTTCTTTTCTTTCTTTTTCTTTTTCCTCTTGGGAGATTAGATAACCTTACCCCCTCGATATTACCTTTTTTTATTGCTTTATAAATTGTATTAGGTGATTTTATTTTAACTTTAAAAGATAAAGCCTCATTGTTATTTATTTCATCAATAATACGAGCTGGAGAATACTTCATTTCGGTTATCATAAATGAAATGTATTTTGCAAGTTTAGGATCATCTATTATTTTTGGCTTTCTGCCTTTTTTTGAAAGGTTTTCTCTATATTTTCTATATGATTCTTCAGGAGAATATCTTTCTTCTTCTGACAAATCATATAGAGTATGTTTATATGTAGCACGTTTTAACTCATAGTAAACTGTTCTTAAGCAACAACCAACTATTTCTGCAATCTCTTTTTTGCTGTAATTTAGACGATACAGCTTTTCGATATAGTATCTATCACTTAGGGTTAAATGTTGTCCTTTTCTTCGCATCTTTTGATAAGCCTCCATGAGTATTGATGATTTGTTAATTATATCATCTATATTACTCATATCAGCAATCAAAACTATATATTGCACTTATTATCTCTCTCTGTTTTCAGCTTCCTTTTCTTGCTGTTTTTTCTCATATATCATTTGATTTTTTATAGAAGAAAAATCTTTTCTTATCATTCTTTTAATTTTCTTCGAAGAAAAAAAGAGATCACTTATTGGTGTTATTCTACTTATTCCAATTTCTGTTGTTTTGCTTTTGTTTTTAGGTTCGATAATATTGTTTTTATTTAAATATATGGCTTCTTTTAAGATTGAGTTTCCAACTCTTTCATATAAATTCTTTATTTTACCCTCTTTAAATTTACCTAAATTAAATTCGTCAACTCCATAGCTTTTTTCATATTCATCTGCTAAATCTGATACAAGTTTAAGAAATTCCTGGTATTCATCTTCAAATTGTGTCTTAATGAGCCAGTCAGTTATTTTATCAATATCCGATCTAACATCATTAATTGCATTCATATTGTACTTCCACAAGCCCATATTTTGCGGTAATTTGGTAATTAATGACTTCATTAGGCTACGATACTCTTTTAGGTGTTTAAGCGTCTGATCGGCTTTATATGCCGTTATAATGCTATCGTGCATGATAGAGTTGATCGCTTGATTCTTCTCCTTAGATTCAATAATATTATTTACAAAAACAGATTTAGCTTTATTAAGCGAATTAAGTTTTATTACACCTCTTTGCTGTAGCTTTCCTGCATATTTAAAACATCTTCCTTTTCCTTCTTCCCATATTGGATTTGTGTCTACCATGCCAACATGTATATGTACATTGTCTGTGTTATAGTGAATTGCTCCTGACCATATGAATGTGTTCATATCTCCTTCTTTCGCCATCATCTCACTTATAGCAAGTCTTGTATAGTCTTTTAGGAGATCCCCGTTTATTCCACTATCAGTTACTACTCCATAATCCTTTAAATACTGCATATCAAATGATATAACTATTTGGTGAAGAACTGATTGTTTATTTTGTGCATCATCAAACATATCTTTATATCTTGTTATCTCTTCATCTGTTGGATAATTAGTGTCATATAAAAAGATACCGTCCGATTTTTCATTATCACACATATAGTCGTTAAATTTTCCAAAGTCATTTTCAATGTTACCATCTTTTATTGCTTCAGGTCTTTTCATATAATTTATATAGCCTTTGTAGCCTGATTTTTTTGCATAACTTGCACCTGGTGTTACGAATCTTGATTTTATTATTACTCCTGCTTTAATTTCACTCATTGTTTTTCTCCACTAAAAAAGCAAGATTAACTATCTTGCTTAAAAAATGTTCGGGTTTTACTTCATATCCGCCAGCTGGTTAGCCCTTATAATGTTCGGGTTTTACTTCATATCCGCCAGCTGGTTAGCCCTTATAATGTTCGGGTTTTATGAGATATTTCTTTTTTGGTTTCTACTGATGAGCGTTCATCACAACTTTAAAAAATAAAAAATTCCGAAAGTTTAAGAAATGTGCATCTGTTTTTTATAATTCTTCGCATTGTCTTTTCCCTTTCGACTATGTTATACTTAAAGAAAAGGGCGGAGGTATTCTTCGCCGCCGCCTTTCTTTATCTTTAAAGCACTCTTTTATGGGTGCTTTTTTACTTGATATTTTTACTACCTCCAAGCTCTAAGCGGAGGTGATACATTTCCTTATAGTCAAGCTCAGAATCGGAGAATTCTGACACGTCTAATTCATCTTTGAGTCCTAGACGAATTTCACGCATTTGCATACAGTCAAATTTTCGGTCGGCATACTTTGAAACATCCAAGCCATCTTTAAGTCCTAAGCGGATTTCTTTCATCTGCCCACCATCGAATTTTGGGTCATCATACACTGACACATCTAATCCCTCATCAAGCCCCAATTGAATTTCTTTTATCTGGCTGTAATTAAATTTTGGGTCTGCATATGTTGATACATCTAGTCCATCTTTAAGTCTTTCCCTAATTTTTTTCATTTTCACATCATCAAAATTTGGATTGGCGTACACTGACACGTCTAAGCCATCTTTAAGTCCTAAGCGGATTTCTTTCATCTGTACACGGCTAAAATGTGTATCTAAATACTCAGACACATCTAAGCCGTCACGAAGCCCTAAACGAATTTGCTCCATTTGTTCGTGTCTAAATCTTGGATGAGCATACTTTGACACATCTACCTTATCGCTAAGCCCATCTCGAATTTCAGCCATCTGAAAATAATTAAATTTTTTATCTGCGTATAACGATACATCTAAGCCATCTTCCAATCCAAACTTAATTTGAGCCATTTCCTCCCAACTAAATTTTGGATCTGTATACCAAGATATTTCCAATCCTTTTTCAAGTCCCTCTCGTATAGTCCACATTTGATGGTCATCAAATTTCGGATCAGCGTACTTGGATATGTCTAGCCCTACTTTAAGGCCTTTTAAAATTTCCTCCATCTGCCTGTAATTAAATTTTGGGTCGGCATATGCTGATACATCTATACCATCTTCAAGACCTCGCTGGATAACCTCCATCTGTACACCCCCGAATTTTGGGTCGGCATACCAAGACACATCTAAACCCTTTTCAAGTCCCTCACGAATTAGCCACATCTCCGAGTCATCAAATCTTGGGTCAGCATACTTTGATATATCTAACCCTTCTTCCTGTCCTTTCTTAATTTGCTCAAGTTGTAACTCATCAAACTGGATATCTTCACTCGATGTTTTCATTTTTTCTCTCCTTTTCTTTTTGTTTGTTTTATCTTTATCTTTATCTATATTATACACCAAATTGGTGCTTTGTCAAGTGCTTTTTATAAAATATTTTTAAAAAATTTCTATTTTTTGTATAAAAAAGAGCCTAATCTATGGACTTGCCTTTTAGTTCCCCGTTTACGGAGGTATTCATCTATGACATTATTTATATAAATTACTTTTTTGAGTCTTTTAAATCATAATCTACTTTAAATTTTAAAAGTTTTATCACATATTCGGGAGGAGAACTTTGACCTTGCTCCCACTTAGAGTATGTTGATACTGGGATTTCGTATTTTGTAGAAAAGTCATTCATATTTAAGCCAGTAGGGCGTCTTATCTCTTTTAAAATTTCTGAGCAGTCTGAATCTTCATCTACTTCAAAAATATCTAAATATTCTTGGGAGGTAAGTCTTTTTTCAGCCCATTCTTTTGCCTTATCATGCGTAAGAGGTATAATTTTTTCACCTGACGTTCTTGAGTTATAACGGCATTCCGCATATGGACTTGCACCATTTCCTTTACCATACAAAAAAAACTCACCATTTTTCTTTATATAAAGAGTTTCTTCATAGTACTGAAAACTTGCTCTTGGGTAGCTACTAGAGTAGGTTGCCTTTTCTTTTGCGGTATCTGTATCATAGACTTTATTTTTTATAATTCTTCGCATTGCCTTTTTCCTTTCGACTATGTTATACTTAAAGAAAAGGGCGGGGGTATTCTTCGCCGCCGCCTTTCTTTATCTTTAAAGCACTCTTTTATGGGTGCTTTTTTACTTAGCTTCTATAATTGTTGCAATCTTAGTTCTAAACGCATTTTCTTCATATATAAATCATTAAATTTGGGGTCTGCATATTTTGATACATCTAACCCTTTTTTAAGGCCTAGTCGAATTTGCATCATTTGCATAGAGTTAAATTTTGGATCAGCGTACTTTGATATATCTAATCCATCTTCAAGGCCTAGTCGAATTTGCATCATCTGCATAGAGTTAAATTTTGGATCAGCATACTTTGATATGTCTAATTCTTCACTAAGGCCGTATTGAATCTCATCCATCTGGTGGGAACTAAATTTTGGGTCAGCATATTTTGATATATCTAATCCGTCTTCAAGCCCTGTCAGAATTGATCTCATCTGCTTATAGTTAAATTTTAGGTCTGCATATTTTGATACATCTAATTCTTTACGAAGGCCATATCGGATTTGTTCCATCTGCATAGGGCTAAATTTTGGGTCAGCATATTTTGATATATCTAACCCATTTTCAAGGCCTAGTCGAATTTCATACATTTGGTTATGGTCAAAGTTTGGATCGGCATATTTTGATACATCTAAGTTATGACTAAGACCTATCTGAATTTGAGCCATCTGTAAATTATCAAATTTTGAATCTGTAGTCCTCGATATATCTGAATTCCCTTTAAGCCTATATCGGATTTCAGCCATTTGTGCCTCATCAAATTTTGAATCGGTGTACTTTGATATGTCTAACCCATCTTCAAGACCGTATCGGATTTGTTCCATTTGTGACCAATCAAACTTTGGGTCAGCATATCTTGATACATCTAACCCTTTTTTAAGGCCTAGTCGAATTTGAGACATTTGCATAGAGTTAAATTTTGGATCAGCGTACTTTGATATGTCTAATTCTTCACTAAGGCCGTATTGAATTTGAGACATCTGCGATTTATTAAATTTACTACTTTCTTTTGACATTTCAGCTATCTGCTTAATCAGTCTTTCTCTTTCTTCGAGGAGCCTCTGTTCCTCATTTTTCTCTCTTAAGATTTTCATTTTCTCTCCTTTTCTTTTTGTTTGTTTTATCTTTACCTTTATATATATTATACACCAATCTGGTGCTTTGTCAAGTGTTTTTTAAAATATTTTTAAAAATTTCTATTTTATTTATACTTTTTAAAATCACTATCTTGTTTTCTTTTTCTAACTCTCTCACCTACATACTCCCTAGCATTTTTAAGTAGAGCATTTTCATAATCGTCTGATCCCACAAAATTTGCATCAACGATTCCCTCTTTATTTAAGACACTATTTGTAACCTCTATAATAGTTTGTAACTCTTTATCTATAAATCCAAGTCTTTTATTTATTTTAGAGATTTCATTTTTCATTTCATCAAGAGTTATAGTCTCTGCATCTTTTTCAGGAATCTCTCCATTTAAAATATATTTTTTTAAAGCCTCTGTCATAATTTCACTTTTTGTTATTTTGTTTTCTTTTGCATAATCATCGAGAAGATCATATATATCATTATGAACTCTTGCTACAATTCTAGTATTCTTTGTCATCTGCATCTTCACTTACCTCCATATTTTCATCAAAGCTTAGTAACTTGTTTAGTACTTCCGTATTTTTTTCAATCACTTTTAGTGTCATATTTAAAAGCTCATTGTATTTTGTTTCTACTTCTGACACTTCATTTCTTTTAGCAATTTCTGATAACTCTTGTTTTAAAAACTCATTTCTTGACATACTACCTTTTAATTTATCAAGTTTAATTACTATCTCTTCGGGGACTTCTCTTATTTTTATATCTTTCAATTCTTACTCCTTTCATAAAATTACTAAATGTATAAAACAAATGGGACGTAGCCCATGTTTGTATTAAAAGAGCATAAGGAAAAACTGACCCCATATCGCATGGGGCATTGATAAAATCAATGGTTTGAAGTGGTGGCATAATTCTTGTTTTGGCACACAATATTTTACGTTTTGGCACACATTTTTATACATTTTGACCTTTTTCCTCCTTTTTGGCACACACTTGGCACACAATTTTTTTTGAAACATCAATTTTGGCACACACTTGGCACACAATTTTTTTTGAAACATCAATTTTGGCACACACTTTAATCAATTGATTTTCATATTTTTTAGCTTTTTTATATCCTCTTTGTCAGTTTTAATTCGTTTCTTACAGTTCTTTATTTTATCTTCAATGAGGTTTTCCTCTTCTTTGTTTGACTTAATTCGATCCTCATAACTTGCTTTTTCTTCATCTGTTAGGTAGTCAATATTTTCCTTATAATCTCTTTGACTTTTCCTGATGTTATATAATTCTTCTTCGTGCTTTTTTATTTTTAACTTCATTTTCTTAACATGATCTTCTTTTTCTTTTATTAACATGGCATGTCTTTCCCTTAGATAATCAATTTCATATTTATCATTTAATGCCATGTATTTTATATTATTTTTATTAAGCACAAGTTCTACATAATCAGAATCCCCTATATCGCCAATATCAGCAATTTTAGGAGCAACAAAAAGGCTTATTTCTCTAAAACTTCCTTTTAAGTTTTTTATTCTAAGTACTGTGTACATTGGTTTGTTATATACTTCTTGAACCTTTATATCTTCTGAGCTACCTTCAGTCTTTGAAACTATATAGTAATACTCATCAATGTTATCGTTTGAATTATTATCAAGATCAAGCTGTACTTCCATCTCTTTTTTATCTTTATCATACGTAGCATGAACAAGAGTTACGCTTCTATTTTGCATATATGAAATCTTATCTCCTATTTTGCTTTCCTCTCTTAGAGGTTCGTGTATATATAATTTTGATGTAAAAAATAAGAGATAAATGCAAAAAATAATAAGTAGAGCATATAGAATTTTCTTAATATCTGTATTTCCCATTATTCTTTCCTTTTCAATAAAAAACAAGGCTCTAATTTCGCTTTTAAGCGACTTTTAAAGCCTTGCCATAGTTTTATACCTTTAGTTTATTCTCTTTCAAAATCTATATCATATGTTGCAGTATTTAGATCATTTTCCTTCTCCTCTTCTTTTAAAAAATTTACTTCCGATTTATTTTCCACTTCTGAAATATCAGATAAAGCATCTTTATTTAGTTTCTCTTTAAGATCGTTAAGCATCTCATCAGCAGTTTGGTAGGTATCTTTTGTTATAATATCCCCATTAAGTTCCTTTGATAGCTCAAGATTATTTAGATTAACTTTGACTTTCAACTTTCCTTCTAATAGATCTTCGTTTACAAGTATAAGTTCTTCCATATCTTTTAAATTAGAAATGTTTTCTTTAATCATATCTTCTTTTCTGAGATATGTCTTAATCTCTTTTTTTAGTTTTTCCATAGGAGAAATATCTGACTGTGCTTCAGACTTTATCATGTTATTAACCTCTGTCTGCCTTGCTTTTTTAGTCTTATATTCCTCCTCATATTTAAATGGGATATTTAACTGATTCTTAATATCGGACAATCTATCTTTATCCCGTTTTAGATTCTCTTCTTCACTTTTCACAAGATCGGGTAGTTTATTTAATAAATTATCCATTCTTACAAAATTACCAATTTCGGTATGAGAAAATTCAAGAAGTAAAGTGCTGCATCTTTTAAGTTGAACCTGTCTTTCCCTCATATCCCATGAGAAAGGCATCTTACAAAGATAAATATCAAAGCCTCTATATTCTCCAATCTTTTCTTCCTGGTCAAATTTACTTGCAGAAATTATTGTTTTTAATCTTATACCTGCTTCTCTTTTGTCAGTATATTCCGTTTCTTTTATTTTAATTTTAAAATCAGCTTTTTCTTCATTTTCTATGTAGGATAAATCCTTTTTTAAGTTTTCAATTCTCTCCTCTCTTCCTTTAATTTTACGTGGTAAAAATAGTTTCATCTCGTCTTGCATTTGATAGTATTTCTTTTTGTAACTATTTCTTAATTGCTCTAGCTTCATCATCTCAGAATCGAGTTCCGCCTTCTCTTTGATCAAGGGATTATTTATCGCAATAGCTTTAGCAGTTGAAGCCTCAAAGGTTAAAGTATCAAAACTGTCTATCCTTCGCTCAGGTGTTTTTGATGTTAAAAGTTGATTTATACCCTTTTGTTTTTGTATTATCATATCCCATGAGTAGGCATCAAATGTCCCTTTAGCAATATATCTATAAATATCAACTTCAGAGTTCATATTGCCACGCCTTATAATACGCCCTTCTCTTTGCTCAAGATCAGCAGGTCTCCAAGGTACATCCATATGGTGTAGTGCCACAAGTCTATCTTGTACATTCATTCCTTGCCCCATTTTCCTTGTTGAGCCAATTAGAATTCTTACTCTACCGTCTTTTACAGATTGGAAAAGTTCCTGGAGTTTTTTCTCATTTCCATCTGCCTCATGAATGTACTTTATTTCGTCCTCGGAAATCCCCTTTTTTATTAGATTGCTTTTTATTTCATCGTAAATATTGAATTTATCAGATGGTACTGATTGGTCGCAAAATATAAGCTGTGTTCCTAGTATATCTTCTGTTTCTTTATATATATCAAATACCTTTTCAGAACACGTAGTAGACTTTGTAACTTCATTTACAAGACTTTCATCTATGAGCCTAGTATCAAGTGCTATTGTTCTTCCGTCATTTGTTACAAGAAGCATATTATCTACTTCGGGTTCTACTTTTTTATCTATTATGTCATCAATCCTGTCTGATAAATCATCAATTAAGCTTTGAGTTAATTCACTTATGGGGATTTCTACATTGTGATAATTTGCCTTTGGAACGTCAAGATCTAGATCATTTGCAGTTACAACATCTGCTGATGTATGCCATACATTAATTAGATCTGTTGTATTTTTAAAACTTGTAAATCTTCTGTGTATGTTATATCCTTTTCCATCTACAGACATATCTACGCTATTTTCTATGACACCATATTGAGATGCCCAAGAATCAAAGAAATCTATTCCCTGTTCTTCGAGCTGATCAGGTTGTAAATACCTCATCATAGAATATAATTCACAAAGAGTATTTGTAACCGGTGTACCTGTTGCAAAAGTAATTCCTGAATAACCAGTCATATTGTTTAAATACCTTGTTTTATATAGCATATCCGTTGTCTTTTTGTTTCCTGCGGTGTTAATTCCACGCACATTGGTTAGTGAAGTATGAACGTGTAAATTTTTATACTCATGAGCTTCATCTACATATAGATTGTCTACCCCTAGCTCTTCAAACGTTAAAACATCATCGTGCTTCATATCTAGCATCTTCTTAAGATTTTTTTCAAGTCTTTCTATCTCCCCCGTAATTTTCTTTACTGAAAAAGCACTTTCACCATTTTCAATTGCAATCTCCCTATAATTTTTTAAGTCAGATAAATCCTTTGAAATTTCGTTATTAATAAATTCATTTGACATTGGGATCATTCCAAATTGTTCGTGACTCATAATGATTGCATCGTATTCCCCTATTGCAATTTTATTTAAAAATCTTTTTCTTTTCTTCTTTTGAAATTCATTCTTTCTAGTCACAAGAACGTTTGAAGATGGATATAACTTTTGAAACTCTCTTGCCCATTGCTCAACTAGTGGCTTTGGAACAACAAATAAGGCTTTATTTGATATACCAATACGCTTTTTCTCCATAGCAGAGGTGATCATAGTATATGTCTTTCCTGCTCCAACAGTATGAGCAAGAAGAGTGTTTCTTCCTGAATATATTTGCCTTGCTATAGCATTTTTTTGATGCTCTCTTAGCTTTATCTCTTCATTCATACCTACTGGCTTAATTATTGTACCGTCATATGTTCTTGGCACATATACATTAAATATATTATTGTACTTTTCAACTAGTAAATTTCGCCTTTTTTCATCTTTAAATATCCAGTCTTTAAATTCTCCTTCTATTTCCTCAGCCTTTTGTTGTGCAAGAAGTGTTTCCTCTTTATTTATTACATACTCATTTTCTCCTACTTTATCTTTCACTTCTATGCTTCTCATATTAAGCATACGTTCCATTATTTCAAGGGCATTCATTCTTAGTGTTCCAAATGTTTCAGTTGCCCTAATAGTTGAATTGTAGAGATTTTTTCGTGAAATATCATACTTATTTATAACCTTTGCATATGAAACTTTTGGACGAGAATATGAGTATACATTATTATTTAAGATTATTTCTTCTATAAACTGTTCATAGTATGAGTTATCTATCCATCTTGATCCAACCTGAACGTCAATATCTCCTGCTGATAATTTTTGAGGCAAAGTATCTTTAAGTAATTCAAGCTGTGATGAATATATGTTTATTTCCTTACTTATTTTTTCTTTCTCAGAATCAGAAATTGAAAGAGAAAACTCATTAAGATCTTTTCTTAAACTGTCTATTTTATTATTTACAAGTTCAATCTTCTTTCCAATATTCCCTGACAAATATTCATCATTTGTTACATAATCGCCATCTGTCTTTTTGTATATAAAACCTTTAAGATCTTCTATGATTTCATCTTCACTTTTTGAAAGAAGGCTCCTCATATATACAAGATCTACTTCACCTCTATTTTGCATGCTTAATGAAAGTGCATCAACAGAGTTATCAGCATGCGTTATCTCAACATATGGCTTTATAGTACGCTTAGTAAATATATCCGCAAGTCCTAAAAACTCATTATTATCTCCAAGATTTTCAAGGCTTTCAAGTAGTGGATATGTCGTGTCATCGCTAAACACATTTTTATTTCCTCGTGATGTAATTCTGCCATGCTTTTCTACAAACTTAGTATATAAATCATACAATTCTTTTTGTGCTGTCTTTATCTCAATTTCACTATAGTTATTAACTTGATAGTTTATTACATCTTTTAGTTTTCTTCTTATTTCTATTAAGCCTTTTACACGCTCTATACCTTTAGTGCTTGACACTCTATTTTTATATAATAGATCATTTTCCCTATAATAAACTTCATCATCGACTATACCGAAAGTATAATTTTGAATATCATATTTTTCTTCGTAGTTTATAGCTTCTTCTATATCTACATCATTAGCCTCTATTTCATCTTTAGTTTCTATGTTTTGATATATATCACTAGGCACATGTAATAGAGCCTTATCCATGTACTCATCAAGTGTTTCACCGTTATTAATAACTACAGTTTTTATAGGCTGTCCATATCTATCCGTTTTTGTTATCAGATCACCAAGTACATTATCAGGATTATCAATAAAGTATTTATTTATTCTGCCATCATCATATATCACATTGCCATATGCACACTCATCCCAAAATTTATTCTGTGCTTCTATTATGCTAAGTTCCTTTTCTCTTTTCTTAAAGATTAAAATGTCTGACTCTACAGTTGTTCCAGCAAACGATTTGAATGTATCTTGAGGAAGTTTAAAGGCTGAAACAAGTTCAGCCTTTGTATATGTAAGCCTTAACAGGTTCTCATTATTAAATGAACCTGAAGAAGTAATAACGGCTGTGATTCCTCCTGGTCTTGTCTTATCAAGAGATTTTAAGATAAAATAATCATGCAAATTTAAATGTAGATTATTATACTCGCTATCAAATGGTGCTGTTTTTCCAAATGGTACATTACCTATTACAAGATCCATGCTGTTGTCTTTAATATTTGAAGATTCAAAGCCTGTGTTAGATATTTTTGCACTTGGATAAAGCTGTTTTGCAATATCTGAAGATAACTTATCTATTTCAACACCAGTAAGAGTACTTTTATCCTTTATCTCTTTTGGCATCAATCCAAAAAAGTTTCCTATCCCCATAGATGGCTCTAAAATGCTTCCCCCTTTAAATCCTAATTTATCTAAGGCTTTGTACATAAATTTTATTGTATCTTCTGGGGTATAAAATGCAGACGTTGTTGTTCTATATGCACTTTCATATTCATTTGAAGTCATATTCTCCTTTAACTTCTCTTGTGCTTTTCTAAATCTGCCTTTTGCATTAACATCAAATACCTTAGATAAACCGCCCCAGCCTACATACTTTGATAGAATCTCCTGTTCTTCTCTATTAGCAAGCCTTTTTTCTTTTTTTAGTTTCTTTAAAGTGTCTATACATAGGATATTCTGATCTAATCTTTCGCCTTCTGTTAAACTTTCAGAATTAAAGATTTTATCTGTCTTAAAATCTTTTGCATTATCCTCGTTTATATCCTCTTCTTTGCTTTCTACTTCTTCTATTATTTCAGTCTCTTTTTTTATCTCTTGTGATAACTCACTTTTTAAACTATCTATTTCATCTTGATAATCACTTATAGGTGCTATTATGTTCATTCCGCCTGATAATACAAGAGAAAGAATTGGATCTGTATTTATCTCTTTAAGAGTAATCTTATCATCTTCAATGCTTTTTATTTCATAATTTTTGCCCTCTTTTTCAAATGTTTTGCCTATTAGATTTTCATTATCTAATACTATATAGTCTTTAATTTTATATATGGCAAAATTTTCATTGTTCATAAAATACTCTATCTTTTTTGAATCGGCATAACTTCTCCCTTTATATAGAGTATATTCCTTGTCATTAACAGAAACTTTGCTCTCTGTTTCTTCAAGCTCTGCAAGTTTTAATTTTACTTTTGGAATTATAATAAAATCATAGCCTACCTTTACTGCAATATCTTCTTCTATCTCGTTATTATCTAGGAGTCTATCAATACCAGGTTTAACATTAGTATCTAAATCTATATTTTGTCCTTCTATTACGTTATTTAGTGTCTCTTCTATATTTAGTCCGAGTATATCTCCGGCATAAAGATAAAAGTCTTTATTTATCCTAACGCCGTCTCCTATATCAACTCTACCGCTTGATACAATTTCTGAGTTATATACTTCGTTTATGTAAAACTTGTAGTATCCTTCCTCTTGTGTAAACACTTTTTCATCTAGGTTAATTATCTTGCTTAAAATATCAGGTGTCATGATCTTCCCAGTATAATTTTCTGTGAATTCATTTGATGTTTCGTTAAATTCTACATAAAGAGTTCTTTCTTTTACATAATAGTCACTTAAATTATATATATCGGTAAATTTATCATCGGTAATAAGTTTTTTTAGTTTTTCTTCCTGGTATAAATTCTGACATTTATAGATAGGAAATATCTTCTCAAATTTTTTTATCACAAGGCTAGATAATGTGAAGTTAAATTCTTTATTAAATATCTGATAATCTTCTTTTGATAGAGGGATAAAGCGTTCATCTATACCGATCAGATAACTATCTTCATTAAAAAAAGAAACTGTTTTATCAGTTTCCTTTTTCAAATCTTTAAAAGATATTTGTTCTTCATTTTCTAATACTCTTTTACGAACTCCCAAAGGTATTCCTTCAGAAGAGAGTCTTTCTCTAGTGGATTCATTCCCGCCATTGTCCTTAGTAAGGTCTCCCTTTCCCTCTCCCAGGCTTTGTTGAACTCCAGGATATAAAGGATCATTTCCTGATTCTCGATTAGCTCGTTGTACTTTTCTATCTCGTGATCCTCCATGTACTCCATCTTCATTATTCCTTGGTTCATCATTATCGTTTCTGCCTCTACGCTCATCAGATATTCCTTGTATGCCTCTTCTGTCATCATCTTTATCCTTCCTTTCTTGCCTTTTAAAATGATATGTTAGATACTTCATATAATCTAGTATATACTCTGCCGTCTCATTTATTTTCTCATATGTATTTGTAAAGTCATCTTTAGAGATATTATTATTGAATTTATCAAATACATCTTCTCTCTCATCTCTTATATATTTAGGATCATATCCAAGTCTAAATAATGTGATAAAAGATGTAGTGTCGATAGCAAACCTATACATGAATTCATCTGAAAATTTATTTTTTAGTATGCTTTCGCTTATGCTATATATTAGATCTTTTGTATCAAATGCTACTGGAATGTTAAATTCGCTTTTTGCTTGTTTTATTATTTTATCTTCATATTTTAGATCATATTGCCAGGCATAGGATTTTCCCTTATATATAAGGCTTGAAATGTCATAAAGCTCCTTACCATCTATTATAATTGGCTTTGCTTTTTCATCAACTATATTTCCTAACTTTTCCCATATATTTTTGCTTGCAACGTATGTAGCCTTTTCGTTCTGAGATAAAATTTCAAGTTGTGAATTTATGTCATATTTATATAGATAACTTGCACTTACTAAATATTGCAAAAAAATCTTTTTATTTTTTAAATCAGTTATGTTCATGTTTTTCCTACCTTATCAGAGTATAAAATATTTTGATTAGCTCCTCCCTTGTGCTTTCATAATATATAGCTGTTGCTCCAATGCTTGCAAGGGTTACAAGCAAGATGCTCGATAATATCTTTATAAGCAAAAAAAATGTTCTGATGAGAAATTTCACCATGTTATTTTTTTCAACAACTTTTATGTTTTTATCTTCAACCTTATATTTTTTCCTTAATTCTTCCTGGTGAGAGGCTTCTTTTATAGCATCACCTAGTTGATTTTTATACATAACTTACCTCCCAAATATTCTTTTAAATAAACCTGGCTTTTTAATTTCATTTTCATTAAATGCTATTTCAAGCATCTTTGAAAATATATCAGCATTATCATAATTTAGTATGAATTTATCAGGTGTAAATCCAAGTGGAAAGGTGTATTTTTTTAGATATGAAGATTGTATTGTCAGGATATTTTCAAATTGTTCGCTCGATACATAATTATATAAATAAAAAGCACTATTTATTTTATAGTCATTTACACACGCCGTTGTTATTTGAGTTGACTTTATCATCTCATCAGGCTCATATCCACATACAAAGATTATTATGTCCTTTTCAAATAGGCTGTTATCTTCAAAATCAATTTCTCCATAGTCATAAATAAGATAATTATAGTGTTCTTTTTTTATGCTATTTATCTTTTTTATGTTAGTATATATGTCTACATTTTGAATTCTTACGCCATCACTTTCTATTATTTTATATGCTTCATCTTCTGCGATCTTTATAAAGTTACTTGCAAAACTATTTTTATTTACCTCTATAACACACGCATTATTTTCTCCATCAAGATTAAGAGATTTTGCAAGCTGTACAGCTGTTGTGGTAGTTCCTATTCTTCTTATACAGCCTGCTATTCCTATACTTATTGTTTTGCTAGTCTCATTTAATTGCCTTATCTTAGAAAGTGTAGGATTATCTTCCTTTAACTTGTCATTAAAGCTTTCTTTTAACTTTATATAGTCTTTATCGGCTTCATATTCACACTTTAACGATATATTTTCTATAAAATCGTCTCTTAGACTCCCTTGATCTTTACTTGTGATAATTTTACTATATCCTAGTCCTTTAAAATCCTTTATGATTTTACTTTCTATGCTATAACCACTAGCCACTAGAAACACATCAAGATTTTTAGCCTGCCTTATTCCTTCAACGGATTTTAATATATTTAACTCATCATCATTAAACACATTTATATCAATGACTACATTGCTGATTTCTGTATTTAGAATATTATTTTTAATTTCATCTACGCTAGTTGCTTTTTCAAAAATTACTGTCTCAAACTCAATATCATCAATATATTTTTTTGAAAGTTGTGTTATTGCATAAGCTTCTGATGTATTCCTTAAACCAACATATAAATACTTCATTTCATCTACTCCTCTTTTTTATCAAATTTTTCTATAAAGTCATTGCCATCAATTGTGTAAATGTTATCTTTATATTTAATTTTAACCTCAACAAATCCTTCTTTGATTACCTCAACTTTATCTCCTTTATTAAGTTCTATCCCCTCTTTAAGCTTATATGCCTCTTCTTCATCATATACCGCTATATCACCTGAAGGAGCATCTCCTGCATCTTTCTTTAGCTCTTTATCTTCACTTTCTTTATCATATGTATTTTGCTTTTGCACCTGTGAAGTGCTATCTACTAACCCTTTCCTTGTTTCTTCTTTAGCTTTATGAATTTGTCCGCCATAAAAAATAAGACATATTATTAACACTATAATTATGCCTAATACTATTATTTTAAGTTTATGAGTTTTATATATTTCTTTAATTATTTTATTTAAGTTTAATTCCATGCGTTACTCCTTTTTTATATAAAAAACAAGGCTCTAATTTCGCTTCTAAGCGACTTTTAAAGCCTTGTTATATATAATTGTTCGGGTTTTATGAAGTTTTTTCTCTTTAGCTTTCGCTGATGGGCGTCCATCACAACTTTAAAAAATGAAAATTCCGAACATTTAAGAAATCAGTGCCTATTTTTATCTGTTGCTTATATTGCTTTAATCACTCCTAAGTGGCACTTCTATTTTTTTGTATTTGTTGCCATCAAGAAGTAAATAGTCATCGATGAATTCACCGTACATTCTTTTATCATTTGCAAATACGATTATATGATTTTTCCCTTTTTCAGCATCAATTCTCCACCGTCCTTCCTGTGCGGGCATTGGTTCACTATATCCATCTTCTATATATAGATAGCAAAGTCCTTCTGATAAAAGTGTAAGTTCATAATAATGATCTGTTTCGCCTATTTTAAAGTGAGAACCCCATCGCATTGCTTCCTTTCCCTTCTCTAGACTTTCTTTATCATATTTTTTATTTATTTCTTCTTTTCGTTTTTCTGCAAGGCTCTTTATATCTTCTTGATTATTTTCTATTATTTCATTATCTTTACTAGGTATTTCATTTTTTTTATCTTCTCCAAAAGGTAATATCAGAAAAAAGAAAAATACTGTAACAATAAATAGAAATATAATCACATATTTTATTTTGGTATTCATTTCTTCTCCTTATAAACCTAAGTATGGTGCAGGATTAACGGCATTATTAAATTCATTTCTTCCAACCCTTATTTCAAAATGTAAATGTGGGCCTGTTGACCATCCTGTACTTCCTACTTCAGCAATCTTTTCGCCTTTTTTGACTTTTTTACCAGGAGATGCTATTAATTTACTTGCATGACCATATAAAGTGAATTTGTTATTACCATGATCTATTATTACATGTTTACCATAGCTTTTATGCCAACCCGATGTAATTACAGTCCCTGAATCAGAGGCAAGTATATCTGTACCATATGGTGCTCCAAAGTCAATTCCTGAATGGAGATTTCTTCTTCCATCTATCACCCTATATCCAAATGGTGATGTAATAGTATAAGTTCTTGGAAGTGGATAGCTAAATTCTCCTGTACCCTTCTTAAATCCAAAATTTGAGCCTACATATCCTGCAGCACTGACTTTACCATTTTTTAGACTTCCGTCTGCTTCAAACTTTTCGCCGTTTACTGTCCCAGTAAATTTTACTTTGTCATTTTCGATTTTGCCACTAAATTTAATATCAACTTTTTGGTACTTAGAAATAGACTTTATAGTTCCAAAATCGGAGTTTACTTTTTCATGCGTTGCGGAAACTTTTCTTTCTGTGCCTTTTGCCGTTATAAATTCAACAACGGAATGATCATATTTTTGGTACTGATGTTTAGGGTCAGTATGAGCATCTGCTTTTTGATCACCTATGACCGCTTTTATCTTCTTTATACTACCATCAGGTTGCAAGAATTCTATAATAAATTTATCGCCCATAGTCTTTGAATAGTAAGACCCAAGAGCAACAATGTACATTCCTTTATATTTTCTATATACACCATCGTCCTTACTATTTACGCTATGAACAATTTTATATGCAGGGGCAGTTGTATTTGTGATTGTATTACAAGGTTCTATTACTTTTTTAGTAAGGCTTGCAGGAGGCCCTGGAAGCTCCATGCGAGCAAAGCTATTTTTACTATACCTACCTTCTAATTTATTTCTGTGTTTTGTACCTGTAAAAATAAATTCACTCGCCTCATAAATCACTTTATAGTTCACACTATTACCGTTTATTTCTGCTTCTATAGTAATTGGCACCATATACGAGCCTGAATCGGGATCTCCTATATTTCTTCCTGACATATATGTGTACATGCCTGCTATAGCACTAATAATTATCAAAGAAAAAATGAAAATCACAATGATGATAATAGATATTATCTTAATCATCTTTTTCATCTTTATGCACCGCCTGCAAATATATTAAGTTCTGATTCTGTTACATATATATCTTCTATTTCTATGTTTCGATCGCCTGAAATTTGTAAAATACATTGTCCCCTCTTAAAAGTAGGTATTTTGCTAAGTTCTCTTTCTGTTAAACCCTCTCCAAATACCCTTCTTAATTTTGATACATCGGATTCATCTTGTTTAAGTAAGAAGCGATAATCTGTGAGTGCAAAAAGCGATTTGATCCTTTCCACATCTTTGCTATCAGAGTTATCAGGCACATAGTCTGACATTCTTTGGCTTGCAAGTCCTATACCTGAAAAATACTTTCTTCCTTGACGCTCCATTTCAAAGAGTGAATCAATTGCAGCCGTCTTATTTGCATTGATCGAAATATGGCTTTCATCAAGCACCATTAGATTTTTTCTTGCACTTGATTCAGAAATTATCCCTGATTCAAAAAGCTCCTTTTGTTCTTTTCCTGATATAATGAAATCAGCCCATACAGAACTCATTGTCGAAAAAAGCTGTGCATCAAATACCTTATCCTCCATACTCCTAAGAGCCACCATGTTATAGCACACTAAATTTTCATTGAATAGGTTATCTCCCTTTGTATATCCATCAAAAATATGCTTATATGTCGTACATATATCTTCAAACATTAGTTCAATTTTTAAAACATATTCTTTATGTTCTTCTCTTATGCCAAGAATGTTAAGCTGATTGTTTTTTATTGCCTGTTTTATGAAGCTGGTAAAATCTGAGGCAGTAGGAAATTCATCACTTTTCATTTTTGTAATATCTTTAATTATATTTCCTTCACTATCGAGTATTCCATAGCCTTGATAAATTCCGTTAAGTAACTTTTTAAATATTAAGAGTTCTTCTTCAGTTGCTTCCTTTTTTAGGTATTTATATATTGTTACCATTTTAGATATATGTTTTGTGTATGCAGTTGTGAGAGTTTCATCAGGGAAGATATGAAACATATTTATTATATTTCTTCCTGTACCGTCAAGATATATTGTCCTTCCCCCTAAATATTTAACAAGTTTTTCAAAATCGCCTTCAACATCAAATATTCTAACTTTATCTCCTACGAGTATTCTTTCAAGTATAATTTTTTTAAGGGCAGTTGATTTTCCACTTCCAGACTTTCCTACAAGTAAAAAGTTATATGCAAGCCTTCTATCAGTCTTGTGAAATGTATCTAAGAATACACACCCTCCTGTCGGTGTTTTACCAAAGTATGCACCATGTGGATCTTGTAATGAACTAAAATGGAAGGGATCGCCAAGTGCAATCACTGATGATAATATCGGCTGACCTTTCCTTGAATATATGTTTTGTTGCTGTGCTTTATATGGTCTAAAGACATTAAGATAATCATTTTTAGGTTCGTGAAGGCAAATACCAACCTTGTAGCTTGTATTTAATGTTTCAAATATAACTTTAATTTTCCGTTCAAGATCTTCTCTTGTCTTTGCTGGAACATATATCCTAATACATATAATCTTCATAACTTCATCAAAAGAGTTAATTTCATCATACATAATTTCAAGTTGATGATATATATCTCTTGATTTTCTCCATTCACTTTCATTTTTTGCAGAATTCATTCTACTTCCCTGCTCGTCTAGTGATTTAGATAGGTTTGAAATTACTATATTTTTATTAATACTTGAAATATCAATTACAGTTATACTTTCTTCAAAGGCTAAAAGCTCAGAAATCCAGTTTTCCTGGACTTGCTTTGGGTAGCCATAAATGTATACACAAGTTTCATAACCTGTCCCCGTTTTTGTATATGCAGGATCAGAAAAATTCACTCCTCCAATCGGTGATATTTTATTAATAAACTCGATGTCCATCTTTTCACGTTCCGCCTCTGAAAGCTCATTTATCTGAAATACATCTTTAGTTTTTTTCTTAGCCTTATCTAATGTGTTTTTTATATTTAAAGCCATTTGTTATTCCTTTCTACTACAATATATTTATGGTTAATATCCCTTACAGCCAGTAAGGAATTATCCATCTTGTTGCTTAAACTGTTAGAATGTAGGTAGCAATTGGTATATCGTTTTCCTTTCTTGGACTTCGCGTCCGTTTTTTAGACTGATAACCAGCTCCTCATTCGCAGTATTCGTTTTATGCAGGTTGAATCGCCATAGGTGCATTCGTGTCACACCACAGTAGATTGAATAGGCAATGAGTAAAACTGGTATTTATCCATTGCAATAATCTTAAGGAGTGACAATTTATGAACGCAGTAG
>QWCH01000464.1_pt1 | contig 73424 bp, 58 predicted proteins | sample 1972671 | NCBI WGS metagenome assembly QWCH01 (sample SAMN09866713, study PRJNA288562) | Human gut metagenome isolate term3_stool, whole genome shotgun sequencing... | isolation source: gut | host: Homo sapiens | place: USA: California
CATGAAGTTTTCCAAAAAGCATCCGAATCAGAAGGTCATCACACAGATACCGGAGGAATTTGTGGACATTCCCATGGATTCGCTCCTTATTGAACAGGTGCTGCTGAATCTTCTGGAAAACGCCGTATTTCACGCAAAAGGTATGACGGAGCTGACGCTTTCCGTTTCTCTCGTGGGAGACAAGGCGGTATTTGAGGTCGCCGACAACGGCTGCGGCATTCCGGAGGATGCGCTTCAAAAGATTTTCAGCGGAAGCTATGAAAAGTCCGCCGCGCCGGTGGACGGAACGCGCAGCAATATGGGGATCGGACTATCTGTGTGCGCCGCCATCGTCAAGGCGCACGACAGTGACATAACCGCAGAAAACAGACGTGGCAGCGGTGCGGTATTCCGCTTTGCTCTGGAAAGAGGGAGTGAGGACGATGGGCAATAACAAGTACAAGATCCTGATCGTAGAGGACGAGGCCAACATCCGAAGCTTTATCAAAGCCAATCTGGAAACCAGCGACTATCAGGTGCTCTGCGCGGAGACCTGTGCGCTCGGCATGATGATGTACGCCTCCCATCATCCGGATCTCATCGTTCTGGATCTCGGCCTTCCGGACAGAGATGGCATGAGTCTGATCCAAGAAGCACGAAAGACGGATACCGTGCCTATCATCGTGCTCTCCGCCCGCTCCAACGAGCGGGACAAGGTGGAGGCGCTGGATCTGGGGGCGAATGATTATATTACCAAGCCCTTTGGGACGGAGGAACTGCTCGCCCGTATCCGCGCCGTTCTCCGCAGCCATCGGCACAGCAAAGAGGAGGAACGTTCCCCCGGCGGAAAATTCCGCCTTCAGGATCTGCTGATCGACTATGATACGCGGCAGGTCTTTGTTGGCAAAGAGAAGATCGACCTGACTCAGACGGAGTACAACATCATGGCGTTTCTCTCTGTTCACGCCGGAAAGGTGCTGACGTATGCCGCCATCATTCGGGCGGTCTGGGGGTATTCCGACTATGGCAGCGTCAAGAAGCTGCAAGTCAATATGAAGAACATCCGCAAGAAAATGGGCGTGACGCCCGGCGAAAAGCGCTACATCATCAATGAACTTGGCGTCGGATACCGTATGCTGGCGGAGGATGAGGCATAGCGCTGCCAAAGTTCTTCGCCGCTTGACAGGCGTGGTACAACACAAATGAGCTTTTTCCGTTTCTATACCAAACGGAGAAGGCTCATTTGTGTTTGAAGGATCAAAGGAGTGAAACGCCTTGTATCTCTCTGTGCCGGTGCGCAGATAAAAAAGCTGCCCTGCTTGTGCGCAGGGCAGCTTCAATATTGCTGATAATGTTGCAGCAGGCGATTTTCGCAACTGCGTATCGCCGGTTCCTCTACGCCATTTTTACGCCATTTCCGCGTGGGGATGCGTAGGGTAATAGGAACATATATGTTTTGACTTCATCCGAAAATGCCTGTCATATCAGGCCTTATCAGCATTTATGCGTTTGCGGAGAGTTTCAGAAACAGGCTCGCTTTCGACGATACCTAATTTCATAAAGGAAATCCTCCCTTTTTATTTTCAACAAAGTATTGTATCATCCGCAGGCGCAAAGTGCAAGCACGATTCTGCGACAACATTACGGCGCACAAAAACAGGGCGGGGGTGTCCCCGCCCTGTTGGCATATCATTCGGTTTTCTCGCCGCCGTCCGGCGTGTCACCGTCTGCCGGCTGCGTCTCCTCTTCCGGCTGCGGCGCAACAGGCGCCTCATCCATTCTGCGGATGACCTTTGCGGGCGGCTCGATGGTGTCGTCCGGGTGGATGGGCATCTGACCGTGCTCGCAGTAGTAGCGGAAATCATCGCCCTCGATCGTCTCGTGGATGAGCAGATACTCCGCAAGCCCGGTCAGCAGATCGGCGTGCTCGCGCAGCAGCGCCTCACACTTGGCATACGCCTGATCGAAGATGTGCTTGACCTCTTCGTCGATCGTGGCGGCAGTCTCCTCGGAGTAGCTCTTCGTGGTGCCGAAGTCGCGGCCGATGAAGATGCTGTGGCTCGAATCGTCAAACGAAATAGGGCCGAGCTTTTCCGACATGCCGTACTTCATGACCATGTCGCGGGCAACATTCGTCGCCTGCTGGATATCGCCGGACGCGCCGGTGGAGATATCGTCCAGGAACAGCTGCTCGGCAATGCGGCCGCCGAGCGCGGAGACGATGCTGTCGAACATCTCGCCGCGGGAGGTAAAGTCCTCCGCGTCCTCCGCCTTGCGGTACCACGTGAAGCCGCCGGCAGCACCGCGCGGGATGATGGTGATATAGTGCACGGGATCGGAATTCTTCAGGAAGAACGACGCGATCGCGTGGCCCGACTCGTGGTACGCCGTCAGGCGGCGCGCACGCTCGGACACGATGCGGCTCTTCTTCTCCGGACCCATGACGACCTTGAGGATCGCCTCGTCGATATCCTCCTGCATGATGAAGCGGCGCTTGCTGCGCGTGGCCAGAATCGCAGCCTCGTTGAGGAGGTTTTCCAGATCCGCACCGGCAAAGCCGGCCGTGCCGCGTGCGATGCTCTTGAGATCCACATCGTCGCCCAGCGGCTTGCCGCGGGCATGGACCTTCAGGATCTCCTCGCGGCCCTTGATGTCGGGCAGGCCCATATACACGCGCCGGTCAAAGCGGCCGGGGCGCAGCAGCGCGTTGTCGAGGATGTCGGCGCGGTTGGTCGCCGCCATGACGATGACGCCCTCGTTGTTCGTAAAGCCGTCCATTTCGACGAGCAGCTGGTTGAGCGTCTGCTCGCGCTCGTCGTGACCGCCGCCGAGACCGCTGCCGCGCTGACGGCCGACCGCGTCGATCTCATCAATGAAGATGATGGCCGGAGCGACCTTCTTGGCCTGTTCAAACAGGTCACGCACACGCGATGCGCCGACGCCGACATAGAGCTCGACGAAGTCCGAGCCCGAGATGGACAAAAACTGCACGCCCGCCTCGCCCGCAACTGCGCGCGCCATGAGCGTCTTGCCGGTGCCCGGAGGGCCGACGAGCAGCACACCCTTGGGGATGCGCGCGCCCATCGCGGTATAGTTCTGCGGCCGCTTGAGGAAGTCCACGATCTCGGACAGCTCCTCTTTTTCCTCTTCCGCACCGGCAACATCGGCAAAGGTGACCTTCTTGAGGTTCTCCTCGCCGGTGCGCGTGTGCGCCTTGCCGAACTTGCCGACGCCCGGCGCACCGCCGCCGCCCGACTTGTTCATAAGCAGGTACCACACGCCGATAAACAGCACGACCGTGATCAGATACGGCAGGATGGACATCCACCACGGCGCCGTCCAGCCCTTGACGTAGTCGTACTCCGTCAGCACACCGCTGGCGGTCTGCTCATCAATGAGATCGCCCAGATCCTCGCGGAACCAGTTCGGGTTCGGCAGGGTCTTTTTGATGGTGGTGTTGCCGTCGCTGTCAGCCGAATAGAGGTTGAGCGTGAGCTCATCGCCCTCGAGACTGAAAGACTTGACCTTTTCCTCCCGGAACAGGGTCTCGATCTCGGAGTAGGTGTATTCCTTCTGCTCCACCGGGGTCGTCAGATAGAAAACGACGGCGAGAATGATCACGCCGATCAGCATATAGAACCCGATGCCTCTGGCACGGTTCTTGTCCGGTTTCAAATCAAATCACATCCTTTAGGAATCCGCATCGGGCTCAGTGGGAGTAGACCTCCGGCTTGAGCACGCCGATGAACGGGAGATTGCGGTATTTTTCCGCGTAGTCAAGGCCGTAGCCGACGACGAATGCATCCGGCACTTCAAAGCCGGCATACGTCGCGTGGATCGGCGCTTTGCGGCGCGCAGGTTTGTCCAGCAGCGTCGCAATGGTGATCGACGCGGGACGGCGGACACTGAGATAGTCCGCAAGGTAGTGCAGCGTAACGCCGCTGTCGAGAATGTCCTCGACGAGGATGATGTCGCGTCCCTCGATGTCCTGATTCAGATCCTTGTTGATCTTCACCGCACCGGTGGTCGTGGTCTGGTTTCCGTAGGACGATACGGCCATGAAATCGACCGAACACGGAATGGTCACGCTGCGCATCAGGTCCGCCATGAACACAAAGCAGCCCTTGAGCACGCCGACAAAAAGCGGCTCGCGGCCGTCAAAATCCTTCGAGATCCGGGCACCGAGCTCCGCCGTGCGCTTCTGGATATCTTCGGCGGACAGCAGAACGGACGCAATGTCATCTCTCATATCGCTCATAGTATTCTCCCCCATATGTTTGGATCTGTTCCATCCGGACGCAGACCATGGTTTGATCCGGCACCGCCGCCCATTGCTCGGCAACGCCGAAGCCGGCGATGGCCGCCGGCACATCCGCCGCGCGGATGATCGGTACGCGCTCGCGCGCGCCCTGCGTCAGCCCCCGCTCTGCAAGCAGGTCGCTCACGCGCTTGGTGCAGCCGCGCCCTGCCAGACGGATCCGATCGCCCGGACGCCGCGGCGTAACAGATAGTTTATCATGGATAATCGCAGATTTAAAGACAAAAGTGGTGAACGCGCTGTGAATTTCACGAAACGGTTCCGGCATCCCCACCGTGAAGCGCATGCCGAGCTCCGGGATCTCCGTCGTCTGACCGGGGATGAGCGCATACGTCCCGAGCGGCGGCCGCCGCTGCGCGCCGAAAAAGAGCCGTCCCTGCTCGCGCGTCACGCGCAGGCCGGGCATGTCGGCATAGCCGAGTCCTTCCCCGCCGCACAGCTGCTCAAGCGCCAGCAGATGCCGCCGTGAGAGCTCGCGTCCGGCCGCCTGCTGCAGCACGCGCACGCGCACCGGGCGCGGCAGCGCCAGCAGCTCTGCCGTCGGGATGCCCTCCGCCGGCGTCTGCCCGGCGAGAAACTCCGCCGCCAGGCCGCCGAGGAACCGCTCATCTTCGCGCAAGAGCGCCGCCGTATCGGCAGCGTGCTGCACGAAGGCCGCGTTCACACTCTCGAGCGCCGGCACGGCATGGTGCCGGACGCGGTTGCGGGCGTAAGCGTCCGATGCGTTCGTGCTGTCTTCCACATGTGCGATGCCATGCGCCGCCAGATACGCCTCCGCTTCCGCGCGCGTCGTGTCCAGCATCGGGCGCAGGAGCTTGCCGCGCTGTGGCGGGATACCGGTCAGGCCGCGCAGACCGCAGCCGCGCGCGAGGTTGAGCAGCAGCGTCTCGGCGTTGTCATCCGCCGTGTGCGCCGTTGCGATCCAGTCATAGCCGTGCGCAGCCGCGCAGTCGGTCAAAAACGCATAGCGCAATTGCCGCGCAGCGCCCTCCGTGCCCATGCCGCGCACGGACGAAACGTCGCCGCGCCCGGCGTAAAACGGTACACCCAGATGTGCACACTGCGTGCGCACGAACGCCTCGTCGCGGTCGCTCTCTGCGCCGCGCAGGCCATGGTTGAAGTGCGCACAGCCGACCGTGAAGCCGCGCTGCGCCGCCAGCTCCGTCATCCGGTGCAGGAGGTACATGGAATCCACCCCGCCGGACACGGCACACAGCACGCGCGCACCGGGCGTAATCGCATCAATAGTCATCGTCGTCGTACTTCTTCTCAATGGCCGCAAACGTCGTGTATTCGGGCAGCCACATCAGCTCGAGCGTGCCGGTCTCGCCGTGGCGGTTTTTGAGGATGATCGCCTCGGCCAGGTTCGGATTTTCGCACTCTTTGTTGTAATACCCGTCGCGGTAGAGCGCGAGCACGATGTCCGCGTCCTGCTCGATGGCACCGGATTCACGCAGGTCCGAGAGCATCGGGCGCTTATTCTGGCGCGCTTCATTGGCACGCGAGAGCTGCGACAGGCAGATGACCGGAACGTTGAGCTCCTTGGCCATGATCTTGAGCATACGGCTCATGTCGGAGACCGCCTGCGTGCGGCTCTCGTTCGACCAGCCGTGGCCGCTGCCGGCCGACTGCATGAGCTGCAGGTAGTCGATGACGACGAGGCCGAGATTCGGGATGCGGCGGCACTGGGCGTTCATGTCCGCAACGGAAAGCGACGGATTGTCGTCGATGCGGATATCGGTCGCGCTGATGGTCGTGGCCGCAGCGCCGACGCGCCGCCACTCGTCCGCCGAGAGCTTGCCGGTCAGCAGCTTCTGGCTGTCGACCAGACCCTCACCCGCGAGCAGACGGGTCGTGAGCTGCTCGCGCGCCATTTCGAGCGAGAACACCGCGACCGTCTTGCCGGACGTCTTGCCGACGTGCAGCGCGATATTGAGCGCAAGGCTCGTCTTGCCCATGCCGGGGCGCGCGGCGATGAGGATCAGCTCGCCCGCGTTCAGGCCGAGGATCGTCTGGTCCAGATCCGGCAGACCGGTCGCCAGACCGGGGATGCCGCCGCCGCTGCTCGCCGCCTCGGAGAGGTTTGCGTACACGCGCTGGATGACCATGCTGATCGGCTGCAGGCCGCCGACATTGCGTCCCTGCCGCAGCGCATAGATCTTGCGCTCGGCCGCCTCGAGCATGGCGTCCGCACCGCCCGAGCCTTCAAAGATCATGGTGTTGATCTCATCGGCCGCGGTGTGCAGGTTGCGCAGCAGTGCCTGATCGCGCACGATGGCCGCGTACTTGAGCACGTTTGCCGCCGTGGGCGTGACCTGCATGACCTCCATGAGATACTGCTGGGTCGTATCCTTGAACACGCCGCGCACCTTCATCTGCTCGAGCACCGTGACCGCGTCCACGCTCTGCCCGTAGGAGAACATGGCGAAGATGGTGTCAAAAATGTCGCGGTTGGCCTGAATATAAAATTCGTCGGACTTGACCTTCTCGATCACATCCGGGATGCAGCTCGGGTCGATGAGCATCGCGCCGATGACTGCCTGCTCCGCCGGAGCGGAATGGGGCGCCTGTCTGCCAAGCAGCTCCTCCATGACGGGTCCCTCCCTCGCCTGCGCGCGGATTATTTTTCTTCGATAACCAGCACGTGGATCGTGCCGGTGACTTCATAGCCGAGCTTGCACTTGACCTCGTACGCGCCGAAGCTCTTGATGGGCTCGGCCTGCACGATCTTCTGCTTTTCAATGCTCAGGTCAAACTGCTCGTGCAGCGCGTCGCTGATCTCCTTCGAGGTGACGGAGCCGAAGAGCTTGCCGTTGCTGCCGGCCTTCGCCGCAATCTTCACCTGGATCGCGCCGAGCTTCTTGGCGTTTTCCTCCGCCTCAGCCTTTTCGCGGGCGATCTGCGCGGCCTTGGCCTTCTCCTTGAGGCGGAAGGCGTTGAGATTGTCGGCCGTCGCCTCCGTCGCGAGCTTGCGCGGCAGGAGGTAGTTGCGGGCATAGCCGTCGGAAACTTCCTTGAGCTCGCCCTTTTTGCCCTGACCCTTTACGTCTGCGTTCAAAATCACTTTCATAGCAAGATACTCCTTTGCTTAATTTTCCAGATTATCGTCGATCGCCGCGCGTGCCATCTGCACCGCCTGCGCGACCGACACGTCGTGCAGCTGCACGGCCGCCGACGAGCGGCTGCCGCCGCCGCCGAGCGCCTCCATGACAAGCTGCACATTCAATTCACCGATCGAGCGCGCGGAGATGAACACGTCCCCGTTACCCATCGGGTAAATGACCAGTGACGCCGTGACCCCCGCGATGTTGAGCAGCTCGTCCGCAGCCTGCGCCGCGACGATGCGCTCCTGCGGCTCGGCAGGCGCGGCAATGGCGATGTCCGCGCGGTAAATGGATGCCGTCTGCAGGATCTTATAGCGGGCGACCGTGTGCTCCATATCCGTCTGCAGGAGCTTTTTCACCTCGGAGGTGTCCGCTCCTGCGCGGCGCAGGAATGCCGCCGCCTCAAACGTGCGCTCGCCGGTGCGCACGGTGAAGTCCTTTGTGTCGAGCATGATGCCCGAGAGCATCGCCTCCGCCTCCACGTGCAGGATGTCCGGCTGCTCGACCAGCTCCTCCAGAAGCTCCGCCATCAGCTCACACGCCGACGACGCATACGGCTCGTGGAAGCTCATGGTCGCGTTGGAGATATAGTTTGCCGCGCGCCGGTGGTGGTCGATGACCGCCACGCGGGTGCAGGCCTCGAGCAGGCTCGCATTTTCCACCTGATCGGGCCGGTTGGTGTCCACCACGACGAGCAGCGTGCGGCTGTCGGCGTGCAGGAACGCCTCCTGCGGCGACAGGAAGGCCTTGCTGTATTCCGGCGCGCTGAGCATCCGGTCGCGGAGCTGTCCGGCCGCCGTCTTGTTGGCATCCATGACGATGCGGCAGGGCGTGCCGAATTTGCGCGCGATGCAGCACACACCGGCGGCAGCGCCGAGCGTGTCCAGATCGGAGAATCTGTGCCCCATGACGTAGACCTTGGACGAGTCCTGAATGAGCTGACTGAGGGCGTTTGCCATGACGCGGGATTTGACCTTTGTGCGCCGCTCGACCTCGCCGCCGCGGCCGCCGAAGAACTCAAACGTGACGCGGTTTTTCACAACGGCCTGATCGCCGCCGCGCGAGAGTGCCATCTCGGTGCCGAGGATGGCAAAGTTGTAGTTTTCATCAAGGCTCTCCCCGTCGCGGCCGACGCCGACGCTGACTGTGGCGCGGATGCCGCTGGGGCTGGTCACGCTGTGGACGATATCAAGCAGGGACGCAAACTTGTTCTCACGCAGCTCGTCAAGGTGCCGCTCCTCGAACACGTACAGGTACCGGTCGCGGTCATAGCGGCGGAAGAAGCCGCCCTTGCCCTCGCACCACTGCAGGAGCTTATCCTCAATGGCGTCGCGCAGCTCGTTGCGCTTGCGGTCGGTCAGACCGCGGATGAGCTCGTCATAGTTATCAATAACGATCACGGCGATGATCGGGCGCGAGGCGTAATACTCCAGCCGGATCTTCTCATAGTCCGTCACGTCAACCCAGTAGGTGATGCCCATGTAGCTCGCGGCGTCGTCCGGGTTCGTGCGCACGAGGTTGCCGTGGATCTGGTACTTGCGCCCCTGATATTCCAGCAGCTCGGGACACTGGGTGTTTCCCTCGAGCAGCCAGCGGCCGGAAAACTCCGGGATCACGTCGGTGATGCGCATATCGACCGACGGCTTGTGCCGGCCGCAGATATCAAAAAAGTTCTGATTGGCCCAGATGACCTGAGAGTCCGCCGGGCGAAAGACCGCCATCGGCAGCGGAAAATTCTGCAGGGTATTATTTCGCGCAGACTCCGTATCATAGGTGACAGATTCGATATACCGCTCGAGCGTGCGGCGCTTGCGCGCGCGCATGATGACCGAATAGATAATGAGCAGCAGAATGATGACACCCTCACCGATCGACAGCCAGAGCCGGTCGGAGAAGAAAAACGTGAGCACTGCAAACACGATCAGAAACAGCAGAAACATCCGCGAATTCGGCATCAGCGCACGCTGCAGCTTCGACTCATTGGGTACATTGCCGGTTTTGGGATCTCGCATCGTCATACCTCCTTGCACCCCGCGGGCAAAACCTATTGCCCCCATAATAATCAATGATTATATCATCTTTCCCGAACGTTGACAATACACTTTCCCACCGAAGATTTGTGAAAGGAGCGTGCGCATGAAAGCAATTTTGCTGGCCGGCGGTCAGGGACGGCGGCTGCGCAGCATCACGGGCAAGCTGCCGAAGCCCATGGTACCGCTCGTCGGCGTGCCGGTGCTCGACCGGCTGCTCGAGCTGCTGCGGCGCAACGGCTTCACGGACGTGTGCGCAACGCTGTGTTACCGCCCGGATGCCATTCAGGAGCACTGCGGCGACGGCAGCAGCTACGGCGTGCACCTGCGCTACCGCATCGAGACCGAGCCGCGCGGAACGGCGGGCGCCGTGCGCGCGTGCAGCGACTTTTACGGCCGGGATGATTTTCTCGTCATCAGCGGCGACGCGGCGTGCAGCTTTGACCTGCTGCAGCTCTACCGACAGCACCAAAGCTCCGGCGCCGCTGTGACGGTCGCGCTCTTTCCGGACGCAGAGCCGCTGCAATACGGGCTCGTTTTGCAGGACCGGGAGGGCTACGTGCGCCACTTCATCGAAAAGCCGGACTGGCCGCACGTTGTGACCGATCTCGTCAACACCGGCATCTATATCGTCTCCCCGCGGGCGATGACCTATGTGCCGGAGGACACGCCGTTTGATTTTGCCAACGACCTCTTCCCGCTGCTGCTCGCGGCGAATGAGCCGATCCTCGGCGTGCCGATGGACGGCTACTGGTGCGACATCGGCACGCCGCGTGCCTATTACCGGTGCTGTCTGGATGTGCTCGACGGGCGGCTGAGTCCGGCGCCGCCGGAAGCCCCGGAATCACCGGAATCACCGAACGCCACCGCACAACGCGCAGACCCGCTCCGGCGCAGCGTCCCCTGCCGCGACCGCGCACACCGGATGCGCACCCTGTCGGAGGCGATGATGGAGGCCGGCGCCGACTTCACCAACGGTCTGCACGTGCGCGACGGCAGCTGGGAGCTGACCGTCCGGCCGGATGCGGAAACCTCCGCCCTGCAGGTGGAGGCAAACACACCGGACGCCGCCGCAGAGACCGCGCGGCTGCTCGAACTGATGGAGCAGCACGGGAAATAGAGACGCAAAAACCGCCGCATCGTTGGATGCGGCGGTTTTGGAGACTGTCAAAAAGTATTACTTTTTGACAAAGGGGTGGGCTGCCTGACCGCAGCGCACGCGCCGTCCGCCCAAGGAGGACGGCGCGCACGTTTGCAGGCCGAGAAGTATTTTCTTCGCCGCGCATGTCGCCGAAGAAAATGATTGGACTTTCTTTCGCCTCACCGGCGGCGAAACTCTACGAGGTTTTTTGCAAGCTGAAAAACCGCCGCATCGTTGGATGCGGCGGTTTTGAGATACGTTATTGCTTATAATGGTGTGCGTCCTCGAGGACCATTTCCTTGACCTTCATCAGGCGCACCTTGGTCGAACTTTCGTTCTCGTCCAGCTTCATGGAGATGTAACGAATGTTCTGCTCCAGCTCCGGGATCATCACGTATTCGAGCGCGTTGACGCGGCGGCGGGTCTTTTCGATCTCCTGCGCGAGCATCTGCGTGGTCTTTTCGACCTGCGCAAGCTCCAGCATATCCTTAAACACCTCCGCCAGCTTCTCGAGCGCATCGTCCAGCTCGCCGGACGTCTGCGCGAAGCCGTACGGGAAGATCTCGGACGGGTCGCTGTTGCGGGTCTGGAAATCGTAGACCGGCACGTTCACGCTCATGATGTTCTGATAGGTCATGCCCAGCTCGACGCTCTGCCGCGGGTAGAGCAGCGACTGCTCGAGCATTTCCGGGGACATGATCGCGGACGCGACCGACAGAGAGCCGAACGCCTCCGTGAGTCCCTGCTCGACCTTTGCACGCAGCTGTTTGTTCAGGCGCACGTTGTCGAGGAACTGACGCATCAGCTCGTCACGCTTATCCTTGAGGAGCTTATGACCCCTGCGAGCGGTCTTCAACCGGCCCTTGAGCTGGTTGAGCACCATTCTTGTCGGGGTAATCGCTGTATTTGCCATCAAATCACCTCACTTGGTAAGTCTGCGGGACGGGTGCGATCAGGTCTCGGGCATATACTTTTCGATCAGCTCGGGCTTGATACGCTTGAGCTCGGTGCGCGGCAGCAGGCTCAGCAGCTCCCAGCCGAGGTTAAGGGTGTCCTCAATGGTGCGGTTGGTGTTGTTGCCCTGATTGACGTAGCGCTGCTCAAACGCGTCGGCGAACTTCGCAAACTGCTTGTCGTCGTCCGACAGCGCCGCCTCGCCGAGGATGGTCATGAGCTCCTTGGCGTCCTTGCCGCGGGCATAGGCCGCAAACAGCTGGTTCATCGTGCCGGAGTGGTCCTCACGGGTCTTGCCCTCGCCGATGCCCTTATCCTTCAGACGCGACAGGCTGGGCAGCACGTCCACGGGCGGGATGATGCCCTTGCGGTACAGGTCACGGGAGAGGATGATCTGCCCCTCGGTGATGTAACCGGTCAGGTCAGGGATCGGGTGGGTCTTGTCGTCCTCGGGCATGGTCAGGATCGGGATCATGGTGATCGAGCCGGACTTGCCGATGCGGCGGCCTGCGCGCTCGTAGAGCGTGGCAAGGTCGGTGTACAGGTAGCCGGGATAGCCGCGGCGGCCGGGGACTTCCTTCTTGGCCGCGGAGACCTCACGCAGTGCCTCGGCGTAGTTGGTGATATCGGTCAGGATGACCAGCACCTGCATATCCTTCTCGAAGGCCAGATACTCGGCCGCGGTCAGCGCCATACGCGGGGTCGCGATACGCTCGACGGCGGGGTCGTTGGCGAGGTTCGAGAACACGACCGTGCGGTCGATGGCGCCGGTGCGGCGGAACTCCTGAATGAAGTACTCAGACTCCTCAAACGTGATGCCGATGGCGGCAAAGACGACGGCGAAGTTTTCGTTGTCGCCCAGCACCTTCGCCTGACGCGCGATCTGCGCGGCGAGGGCGGCGTGCGGCAGGCCGGAAGCCGAGAAGATCGGCAGCTTCTGGCCGCGGACGAGGGTGTTCAGGCCGTCGATGGTGGACACGCCGGTCTGAATGAACTCTGCCGGGTAGGCGCGGGCCGCCGGGTTCATCGGCAGACCGTTGATGTCGCGGTGCTCCTCGGCGAGGATCGCCGGACCGCCGTCGATGGGCTCGCCCATGCCGTTGAAGACGCGGCCGAGCATATCCTCGCTCACGCCCAGCTGCAGCGGGTGGCCGAGAAAGCGCACCTTCGACTGCGCGAGGTTGATGCCCTGCGCGCTCTCGAAGAGCTGCACGACCGCATGATCGTCCTCGACCTCGAGGACTTTGCAGCGGCGGACTTCACCGTTCGGGAGCTCGATCTCGGCCAGCTCGTCGTAGGTCACGCCTTCGACATTCTTGACGATCATCAGAGGGCTGGCGATCTCCTGGATGGTCTTGTATTCTCTAATCACTGCTCCTCACCTCCGGCGATAATCTCTTTGATCTGTGCAGTCATATCCGCCGCGATCTTGGCATAGACCTGCTCGTACTCGTCGCTCGGCACGCTCTTGGCGCGGCCGATATCGACACGGGCGGGAATGGCAAAGAGCTTGTGCATCGGCGCGTTCTTCTCGAGCGCATCACGGCACTCGGCGTCATAGTGCAGGATGAGGCCGAGCAGCAGGAACTGACGGCGGTACTCGGAGTAGCTGTCGATGTCGACGAAGGCGTTCTGCTGCAGGAAGTCCTCGCGGATCATCTTGGCAGTCTCCATCGTCAGGCGGTCGGCCGGGGACAGCGCGTCCTGACCGACGAGGCGGACGATCTCCTGCAGCTCGGATTCCTGCTGCAGGATGCTCATGGCCTTGTCGCGGTTGGCCATATATTCCTCGCCGAACGTGGCCTCATACCACGGCTTGAGCGAGTCGACATACAGCGAGTAGGACGTCAGCCAGTTGATGGCCGGGAAGTGGCGGGCATAGGCAAGGCTCGAGTCCAGCGCCCAGAACACCTTGACGATGCGCATGGTCGCCTGCGAGACCGGCTCGGAAATGTCGCCGCCCGGAGGCGAGACGGCGCCGATGGCGGTGACGGAGCCGCGGCGGTCGGCATCGCTGCCGATGCAGCGGATGCAGCCGGCACGCTCGTAGAACTGCGCGATGCGCGATGCGAGGTAGGCCGGGTAGCCTTCTTCGCCGGGCATCTCCTCCAGACGGCCGGACATCTCACGCAGTGCCTCGGCCCAGCGGGAGGTGGAGTCAGCCAGAACGGCGACGTCATAGCCCATGTCGCGGAAATACTCCGCGATGGTGATGCCGGTGTAGATGGACGCCTCACGCGCAGCCACCGGCATATCGGAGGTGTTGGCGATGAGCACGGTGCGCTTCATGAGCGGCTCGCCGTTGCGCGGGTCGGTCAGCTCCGGGAACTCCATGAGAACGTCGGTCATCTCGTTGCCGCGTTCGCCGCAGCCGATGTAGACGACGACGTCCACGTCCGACCACTTGGCGAGCTGATGCTGCACGACGGTCTTGCCGCTGCCGAACGGGCCGGGCACGGCTGCCGTGCCGCCCTTGGCGATCGGGAAGAGCGTGTCGATGATACGCTGGCCGCTGTTCATGGGCTTGTTCGGAGCAAACTTCTGCGCATAGGGGCGCGCGATACGCACCGGCCAGCGCTGGATCATGTTCAGCTCATGATCGACGCCGGCGGCATCGGTGAGCACGGCGACGGTCTGGTCGACCGTGAAGTCACCGCCGGTGATGCTCTTGATCGTGCCCGCCATCTGCGGGGGCACCATGATCTTGTGCAGGATGGCCGTCGTCTCCTGGACGGTGCCGATCACGTCGCCGCCGGAAACGGCGGTGCCGGGCTGCACGACGGGATCAAAGTGCCACACGCGCTCGCGGTTGAGCGCGGGCACCTCGATGCCGCGGGTGATGTTCGAGCCGGTCAGGTCGCGGATCTCGGGCAGCGGGCGCTGGATACCGTCATAGATATTCTCCAGCATACCGGGGCCAAGCTCCACGGACAGCGGCATACCGGTCGTCTCGACTTTCGCGCCGGGGCCGAGGCCGGAGGTCTCCTCATAGACCTGGATGGACGCGCTGTCGCCGGTCATATTCAGGATCTCGCCGATCAGGCGCTGCTCGCCGACACGCACAACGTCGGAGACGTTGGCATCGGCAAGACCGTTGGCCACGACCAGCGGACCGGAAACTTTTGTGATAGTTCCGCTCAATTTCATTCTTCCTTTCCTTAAAGGATATCGGAGCCAACCGCTCGCTCGACCGCCGCCTTGAGCGCGGTCTGGCCGAGGCCGAGGGGGCCTTCCCTGCCGGGGATCAGGATGATGGCCGGCTTGGGAACATCTTTGAATTTGTCGATCTCGTGCTGAAGCTCCTGCGCCAGATTTTCTTCCACATAGATGATGGCGTAGTCCTCAGAGTCCTTGGTCAGGCGGCGCAGCGTCTCGCGCGCCTCCTCGGCGTTGGCGACCGGGCAGGCCTCGAGACCGAGCGCCTTGAAGCCCATGACGGTCTCCGCACCGCCGACAACTGCAATTTTAAGCATAAGTCTCACGCAGCCTTTCCCGGATGACCGCGGGCTGAAGCCCGGTGAGTCTGCCCGTCAGGATCATTCTGGCGGCCGTCGTCTCGTTTTCCATGGCGGCGAGATACGCCGACACGTGCGCCGCGCCGAAACTGCGCAGCTTGGCCGCGCGGATGTAGTCCATGAGCGCGTTGTCGCACAGCAGCTCAAACGCCGTCAGCGCGCCGCCGCTCATGGCGGCCGCACCGGCAGATGCCGCATTGCTCAGCCACGTGTTGGCATAGAGTGCCGTGAGCGTCTCGGCCGACTCAAACGCCGCGAGCACGCGGTCCGTGCCGATCGTGCCGCCGGAGACGAGCGCATTCTTGAGAAAGTCCACATCTTTGGCCATGCGGCGCGTGCGCACGGCGGCGCGCAGATTCGCACCGTCGATCTGCAGCTGCACATAGCCCTTGGCAAAGCCGCCGTCACTCAAACCGTCACAGAGCGCGAGCATCTGCGCGAAATACGCGCGGTCAAGCGCAAAGTCCGCCGCCTGCGGATTGGCTGTGCGCGCGAGGATCGCAGCGGCATCGACCATGGCCTGTGCCAGAACGGGCGGGATGTCGCGGTAGTCCTCTTCATAGAACGCGGCGTGCAGCTTCTGCGGCGGCACCGTGCCGCGCTGCGACAAAATCGCGCCGCAGTCCGTGCCCATGGCCTGCGCCTTGATGAGCGCCTTGGCGTTGTGGTAGTCGTACTTGAGGCGGAACAGCTGCACGAGCTGCGCCTCCGGGACCATGCCCTCGACCTCGTCGAACAGCGCCGCGATGTGCGCCTCGAGCGCAGCTCCGGCGTCCTTCGCACTCAGACCGCTCAGGTCGCTGTAGCCGCATTCCTCAAGGATCTTGGCCGCCTCCTCATTCGTGGGCGCATCGATCATGCGCTCCATGCGCTCAGCGGAAAGCATCTTGGTCTCGCGGGCTGCCAGCATTGCCGTAATCGCAAGGTAGTTCGTATCTTTTACTTTAGACAATTCCGTTCCTCCTTCATGCGGCGCAGAGCCCTGCGCCCCATATAGGATAATTCATTCCCCCGCGTGGGGCGGGGCAGGTCATGCGCCGAACAAGACCTCGGCGACCTGAGCAGCCAGATCACTGCGGCAGAGCTCTGCGATCGTTTCCACCGCGCAGTTGACCTCGATGTCTCCCTGCTGGAGCACAAAACCGGCGCGCAGGTCGCGCGTGGCGGGGCTCACGGTGAGCCGTGCCTGCTTGCCCTGCTGCGCGAGCAGCGCGTTTGCAGCGTCCGCGACCGCCTGACCGCACGCGGCCTGGTCCTTGGCGTTGAACACCAACGCCTCGGTGCCGGTCGTGGCGGCCTGCGCCGCGAGCTTGGCAAGATAGGCCACGTAGTCCGCCTGCGGCATGGTGCAGATGCGCTCGAGCGCGGCGGCAAACGCCGCGTCGACCATCTCCTGCTTGAGAGCAAGAATGCTCTTTCTGGCTTCCATTTCCGCCAGACGTCCCATGCGCTGCACGCGATCCTCGCAGGTCTTTACACCGTCGCGCACGCGCGCCCAATACTGGTCTTGCGCCTGCTTGTCATAGCCGGCGCGGATCTCGGCGCACTTGGCCTCGGCGTCGGCCGTGATGGCACTCGCCTGCTCCCGTGCGTCCGCCTCGATGCGGCCGGTGATTTTTTCAATACCATTCATAGATCTTCGTTCCCTTCTGTCGGAAGAGGATTTGGATTACTTCAAGCCGTTGAGCATCAGGAACGACGCCAGCAGGCAGAGGATGGCGTAGAACTCGACCGTGATGCAGAAGATCATGCCCTTGGACCAGTCGTCCGGCTTCTTGGCCAGAATGTTCAGGGACGCGGCAGCGACCTTGCCCTGCGCGATGGCGGAGATCAGACCGCCGAGCGCGATCGGCAGGCAGGCTGCGAAGTACTGCAGGCCCTGCGCAACGGTCAGCGGAGCGGCTGCGTTGGCGGCAAAGATCTGGCTCTGAGCAAGGAACCAGATGACGAAGCCGTACAGACCCTGCGTGCCGGGGATGACCTGCATGATCATCGCCTTGCCGAACTTGCTGGGATCCTCCGAGACGAGACCTGCGCCGGCCTCACCGGCGATGCCGGTGCCCTTTGCAGAGCCGATGCACGCGAGAGCCGCTGCGAGCGCAGCGCCGAGAAGGCCGAGAGCCAGACCACCGATGGATTCGAGAAATGCCATTTTCAATTTCCTCCTTAAATATCTCTTGAGTACGAATGTTTAGAAATTATGATTTTCCACGTCGACATAGCGCGTGTTGATCTCCAGCGGGCTGAAGGGCTTGCCGCCGTCGACATAGAACTTACCGAAAAACTCCAGACACTGCAGACGCAGGTCGTGCACGAAGCAGCCGAGCAGGTTCAGACCGAAGTTCAGCGCGTGACCCACCAGGAAGATGAGGATAAAGACCAGCATCGACACGACGGTCACACCGCCGCTCGACGGCATCGCAGCGAGGGTGTTGAACACCTGCGCGATGACGCTGCCGGCCAGCATCAGAGCCATGAGTCGGGAATACGAGAGAATGTCGCCGAACCAGCCGGTCAGACCGTTGTAGAGCGCGCCGAACACGGCCGTGACCTTGCCGAAGCCCTTGGCCTCACGGCCGGAGCCGTAGATCAGCATCAGGCCGCCGATGCACAGCACGACCGGGACGCCGGCAATGTTGCCGATCTTGAGCACATACAGCGCCAGTCCCGCAAACAGGACCAGCCATGTGCCCTCGTTGAAGATCGCGTCGCCGACCTTGCCCTGGCGGCACTCCATGACCATGTTCACGATCATGCCGGTCACGAGCTGGATAAAGCCGAGCACCATAGCGCCGATGAGGATCGTCGTCGTATCCTTGAGCGGGTCGAGCAGCGGGCTTGTCAGGATGCCGAGCTGGACATCGTGACCGAACATCTTCACGATCGTCGGCACGGCGTTTCCGAAGAAGCCGCCCGTCACAATGCCGAGCAGGAACGTCGACACGCCGCAGGCAAGCAGCAGCTCGCAGAAATACTTGCTGCCGCGCTTGGGCTTCATCTTGCCGAGCGCGATGAGCGCCGCGAGCACCATCACGAGACCGTAGCCCATGTCCGCCATCATGATGCCGTAAAACAGGATGAAAAACGGCGCCATGAGCGGGTTCGGGTCCACCGTGCCGTAGGCCGGCAGGCTGTACATATTCGTGACCATGTTGAGCGGCTCTGTAAACTTGTTGTTCTTGAGCTTGACCGGCACCTCGGGATATTCATCCTCCGTGGGGTCGGCCAGATCCCATGCGCAGTCATACTTTGTGAGCACCGCCGTGAGCTTTTCCTCCTCCGGCGCCGTGAGCCAGCCGCGCATACACACGACGCTCTCCGTACCGACCAGACGCTCCTCCGCCTCGGCGCGGCCGAGCCGGACGCTCGCGCGGTCAACGCAGAGCTTGAACGCATCGCGGTGCGGTGCAAAGGCGGCGATGTCCGTCTCCGCCTGCTCGCGCTTGCGGATGACATCCGCGATCTGCTGCTGCGCGCTGTCAATGTTTTGCTTGGCCGTTCCCGGCGTGCCGCCGAGGTTTGCCAGCGTGAAGCCGAAGGTGCGCAGCGCAGCCAGCGCCTCCGTCAGCTCGTCCTTCATGCAGATGAGCAGCACATAGTGCTGTTCCCTGTCTGCGGAGATCTCATACATCTGCGACTCGGGTGCCGCTTCCTCCAGCGTCTCCTGCGCCTCGCCGAGGTCTGCCGCCGCCGGCAGCATACCCAGCGTGATGCGCGTCGTCGCGGTCGAGCCCATGCTCAGCGGCAGGTCAAGCGTCTCCCACGGGCGCAGCGCCTCAACGCTGCTGCGCAGCTTTGCCTCCTCGCCGTTATAGCGGCGCACGTCGGCCTCCAGCTCTTCGAGCTGTGCGACCGCGTCGAGCTCCTTGCGGTAGGCGCCGACATCCAGAAACTCGCGCTCCGTGACCTCCGGCCGGGAGCTGAGCAGCTTGGACTTGACCGGCGCATACTTATCCAGCAGCTTGAGCGCAGCGTTCAGGCGCGTCAGCTCACTGCGCGTCTCCGTCACGTTGCCGCTCTCCTGACGCAGGACCGCGGCAGCCTCTGCATCCGCCAAAAGCGCGTCCGGTTCCGAGACCTGCACGCAGCCGAGCAGCATCAGGTCGCGCAGCAGAGCATCTTTCTGCCCGCGAACGACCATGAGCCGCAGCTTTTTCATGTGTACAATGGCCATCAGCCGTTCACGATCCTTTCCACGATAAGTGATGCAGCGCGATCCAGATTGGTCTTGGCCTTGATGCGCATGGCCGCTTCCTTGTTCTTGGTCTCCGCAGCCAGCTTTTCCGCATCTGCCTTCGCCTTTTCATCTGATTTGGCCCGCAGCGTCTGCAGCTCACGCTGCGCCTTTCCGACGGCCGCCTCGATCGCCGCTTTGCCCTCGGCCTGAGCCGCTTCCACTGCCGCTGCAGCGGCCGCCTGCGCGTCGGCTTGGATCTGCTTTGCACGGTTTTCCGCGTCACGGATCGTTGTTATCGCCTCAAATGACATCCCTACACCTCCCTACAATTCGAAGTAGTATTATGCCGCGCACGCTCGCGTTAGCGAACTGTATCTACATAATGTATGTATTCTACCCTATTCATACCCGTTTCGCAAGCGATATTGCCCAAAAATGTATGTCAATTTTCAAACACCCAAGTGTTAAAAAACTATTGATATTGCTAGCTTTTTCACGTCATTGACTAAAATTTAACGTTTAATTTTTTTCATGATTTCTTCCGATGATACCGTTACGTTTTCCCGATAATGCACCCGCCAAAATAATTGGAAAAATGCAGTTATCATCATTTTAAATACTTTTTTACTTGCTATTATTTCGGAAATCACCTATAATGGTCTTACCAAAGTTAAAAAGTTTGAACTTTATTCGTATATTCGGAGGTATTTCCTATGGAGAGCAAACGCCGTCTCGGAGACCGCAAGGACGGTCGCCTGATCCATTCGCTCGCACCGTTTTACAAGTTCATGCCCTATATCATGCCCACGAAAAACGATGCCTGCAACCAGTTTGAGGACTGCATCGAGATCACGGATACCGACCGCTGGCTGCGTCAGAAACGGCTCGAGGGCTACAAGGGTCTCGGCTACCTGCACCTGTTCATCGCGGCCTATGTGCGCATGGTCTCCATGCGTCCCGGCATCAACCGCTTTGTGGCCGGCCGCCGCATTTATGCGCGCAACAACATCGAGGTCGTGCTGACCGTGCGCCGCACCATGTCCACCACCTCGAACGAGACGACCATCAAGGCCGTCTTCGCCCCGACGGACACGATCTTTGATGTCTACCGCAAGATGAACGAGAAGATCGACGAGATCAAGTACGGCGGCGAGGACAACAACACCGAGCAGGTCGCGGGCGCGCTGCTGAAGCTGCCGCGCTTCCTGCTGCGCTTCGCCATCGGCTGCCTGCGCGTGATGGACTACTTCGGCATCATCCCGCAGAAGCTGCTCGACGCCAGCCCCTTCCACGGCTCGATGATCATCACCGACATGGGCTCGCTCGGCATCCCGCCGATCTATCACCACCTGTATAACTTCGGCACCCTGCCGATGTTCATCGCCTTCGGCGCCAAGCGCAAGGCGGTCGAGCTCGACCGCGAGGGCAAGGCGGTCGAGCGCAAGTACATCGACTTTATGGCCGTCATGGACGAGCGCGTGTGCGACGGGTACTATTACGCCTCGTCGTTCAAGTACATGAAGATGTTCATGCACAACCCCTCCCTGCTGGAAGTCCCGCCCGAGAACGTGGTCGAGGATCTGTTCTGAAGGTAGATGCATACGAGAAAACCTCCTGCGATGCAGGAGGTTTTCCCATTTGTTCTGTGTTTGCACTGCCGGGCGTCTGCGCCGCACGCGCAGCCGGGCACAGCAGCAGCATGATGAGCATGATCAGGATCACAAAGCGGAGCTGTTTCATATCGTCTCCCTCCTCGCTTTCGTTTGACAGCAGTATACACAAAGGGCCGGAAGAAACCTGTCGGTTTGGGGCAGATCGGATATGAAAGCACAAAATTCCAATGTCCGTATTTTGCCAAAAATCGCGCAGGAGAACTCTCCTGCGCGATCATCCTGTTTCTATGCTGTTCTGCCGGCCGCGTCCTGCGCCGCCTGTATGTCCGCTTCCGTCACATCCAGCGCGCCGCAATAGCAGCAAATACCATAAACGCTGTAGGCTTCGCCGTTCTGTTCCACCTTGATGCGCGGGCGAATCAGCCGCACCGGCGCGTCACCTGAGAGCGCCAGCTTCCCTTCCGCAACGCCGTCGTATACCGTGATGCCGTCCGCCACATCGGCGATTTGATCCGGTCCATATTGGATAGACCGGATGGATGCGGCCCGATCCAGCAGCTCATAATGGTACGGGAACATATTTCCAACCCGATTCGATGCTGGGGACGACCAGACATTCAGCAGTTCTGCGTGATCCGGTGCGTCCTGCACGTCGAACGTCCACGTTCCAATTGGGTACGTCTGCTCGCTCCCATCCCGAAATTGCACACACAGCGCCGTTGCATCCGTCACGCCCGCCGTTTCAAACGCCAGCGTTGCACGCACCGCACACGCGCTGTAAGCTCCAATGGACTCGTGCGGCTCTATGGAAAACTTCTGGATCCGCACCGCATCATTTCCCTCAAAGGACATGGACGCTGCATTCTGAAACACCGCGGCGCATGCTTCCTTCGTGCTGAATCCGGTGATTGCCACGGTCAGCGTAGAAGATACCGGCGCCGCAAAGTAGCCTTCGTATTGGAAAAAGAACGTATCCGCCTCCGGCTGCGCCTTGCAGCCACACAAGCCCAACGACAGCAGGAGCACCAGCGTAATGCAGAAACTTCTAAATAGATTTGGCCGTCTGTGCTCCATGATGGACACCCCCTTACTGATAATATACGATAAGATAGGAATCAACAGTTGGGCACGTTACGGTATCGCTGGCAGACATCGTACAGACCCCAGCTGCGTTATATACTTTGTACCGATACGAAAGTCTGTTCATATCGCTCGCAAAGCCCAGTTTGCTAAATTGGGATGCATCTGCTTTCAAATCACAATCACACCAAACTGCACTCAGCACATCGGAATCGTCTCCTAACTGTACGGAATCAATTCCAGTTTTAGACGCGAGTCAAAACTTCAAAATTTGCATCAGCTTCCCATCTTTAGATATAAATTCTTTTTTATGTTAAATTTACTATATCATTCTTTCTGCGTCAACCTTTTATTGTTTATTTTTATAAATATTATTTTTATTGCAAATTGTTGTATCTTATTTTGGTATATTCGCCCAATCGCTCAATTCGCTGACTCCACAAAAGATTTCATTTCCTGTCCATACGCAAAACGCACGAAGCGCCCTTCTCTCGAAAGGCCTTCGTGCGTTTTGCATACATGTTTGCAATCTTTTTTACCAGTTCCGGCTGAACTCCGCCAGCGTCAGGTCGGGGTTTTTCTGCTCCGCCCAGCGGATGCTCCACTCATTGTTGAAGATGAGCAGATTATGCCCCCGGAAGTCCTGCACCCACTTCGTATCCGAGGCGAGGTTGAGCGCCGTGGGATCGGTGCCCTCGCTCGTGATCCAGCGGATGTAGGAATACGACAGGTCGCGGCGGCGGATGTCGATGTTGTACTCGTTCTTGAGCCGGTACTCCAGCACCTCGAACTGCAGCACGCCGACCGCGCCGACGATGACCTCCTCCATGCCGCTGTTCGGCTCATGGAAGATCTGGATGGCGCCCTCCTGCGCGATCTGGGTGACGCCCTTGACAAACTGCTTGCGCTTCATGGTGTCCACCTGCGAGATGATGGAGAAATGCTCCGGTGCAAACGTCGGGATGCCCTCGAAGCACACGTGCATTTTGGGCTCGCAGATCGTGTCGCCGATGGAGAAGATGCCGGGGTCGAACACGCCGATGATATCGCCGGCGTAGGCCTCGTTGATGATCGCGCGCTCCTGCGCCATGAGCTGCTGCGGCTGCGCAAGCTTGAGCGTCTTGCCGCCCTGCACGTGCAGATACTCATGGTCGCGCACGAACTTGCCGGAACAGATGCGCATGAACGCGATGCGGTCACGGTGGGCCTTGTTCATGTTCGCCTGGATCTTGAACACGAACGCGGAAAAGCCCGGCTGGAACGGATCGACCGTGCCGTCGGCCGTTGTGCGCGGCAGCGGCGGCATCGTCATGTGCAGGAAGTTTTCCAGAAACGGCTCAACACCGAAGTTCGTCAGCGCGGAGCCGAAGAACACCGGGCTGAGGCGGCCGGCGCGCACCTCATCGAGGTCGAAGGAATAGCCCGCACCGTCGAGCAGCTCAATGTCCTCGGTGAGCTTTTCGCGCTGGCGCGGCCCGATCAGCTCGTCGAGCCGCTCGACGTCCGTGAGCTCGCACTCGATGGGGCGGATCTTGTTCTGCCCACGGTGAAACTCCTGAAACGCGAGGATCTCGCGGCGGTCGCGGTCAAACACGCCCTTGAAGTCATGTCCGCAGCCGATCGGCCAGTTGACGGGGTAGGTGCCGATGCCGAACTCGTTTTCGAGCTGCTCCATGAGCTCAAACGGGTCGCGGGCCTCACGGTCGAGCTTGTTGATGAACGTGAAGATCGGGATGTGGCGCATGGCGCAGATCTTGAAGAGCTTGCGCGTCTGCGGCTCGATACCCTTGGCCGCGTCGATGACCATGACGGCGCTGTCGGCCGCCATGAGCGTGCGGTACGTGTCCTCCGAGAAGTCCTGATGGCCCGGCGTGTCGAGGATGTTGATGCAATAGCCCTCATACTCAAACTGCATGACCGACGATGTGATGGAGATGCCGCGCTGCTTTTCAAGCTCCATCCAGTCCGAGACCGCGTGACGCGCGGTCGCCTTGCCCTTGACCGAGCCGGCGAGCTGGATGGCCCCGCCGTACAGCAGCAGTTTTTCCGTGAGCGTCGTCTTGCCGGCGTCCGGGTGCGAGATGATCGCAAACGTCCGGCGGCGCTCGATTTCCTGTTTCAGATCCATAGTCCGCTCCTCTGTTGTTGTATGATCCAATATCGAAAATTATCAAACTTAGATAGTATACCCGATTATTCCCGCGAGCGCAACAAAAACCTGTCGGTCAGGCCGTCTGCTCCCGCAGATAGAGCGTGAGCGTGGCAAGAAAGATGTCCTTGGCGTCATAGCGCGGTGTGAGCGGGGCGAGCTGCGTGAAGAAATGCTCGCTGCCGAGCGAGGCACACAGCGCGTGCGCGTGCTCCAGCTCCGGCGTGTCCTCATCCTCCGTAAGGCGCATGGCCAGCTCCGGCAGCAGGAGCTTGAGATCGTAGATCTCCCCGCGCGGATAGGCATATGCCTCCAGTACACACTCCACGCCCGCGAGCGCGCAGTCCGTCAGGTCGCCGGGACGGTCGCTGAGGACGCGGTCGGTCAGCGGCGTGTCGCTGCGGAAAAAGTCGAGCATGGAGTCCGGCGGCGTCAGCTCCCGGCGCAGCAGCCAGAGCAGATAGTCGCGCGCGACGCCGTCGAGCAGCGTCTGTCCGTCGGGCGCAAACGTGTAGGTATGGCCGACATGGCTGCCGAGCACGCGCAGCGTGTCCGTGTAGCCGAGGGCGATGCTGTGCCGCATCGCGTCGGGGTCAAACTCCAGCAGCTTTCCCAGCGGCTCCGCCGGGGCGATATAGGTCACGAGCGGGTGATTCGCGTACTTTTTCTCCGGTGTCTCCGGCTTGAGACCGATGGCGATGACGCGATCCGCACCGAGACGAAACGCCGTGCTGATGGGGAGGTTATCCGAATACGCGCCGTCGAGATAGTTCTGCCCGTCGATCTCGCACATCGGAAACATCGGAAAACACGCCGACGACGCGAGGATCCACTGCGGCAGGTAGCCGGGCGCGATGTCGCGCTTGCGCACCTCGACCGGCTGGAACGACGGAAAGCGCGCCGTCATGAGCCCGAAATCCACGGGTGAGGCGAAAAAGCGCTCCTCATCAAGGTATTTGTGCACGAGCGCGCGGTACGGCGAAATGTCCGCCGTGCGGCGGTTGAGATCCGCCCAGTCCTTGACGCGCGCGATGAGCTGCTCCGGGTGCTCGGCCAGTGCTGCCAGCTCGCGCTTTTCGTGCGGCGTGGCGTCGTCGCGCTCGAGCATGATCTGCTCCTCCGTGATGTTGTTCCAAAGCTCCCACGCGCGGTCAAAATCGCCCTGCACCATCAGTGCCGCCGTGACCGAGCCGATGGACGTGCCCGTGACGATATCGAACGGGATGCCCAGCTCCCGCATCGCCTTCCACGCGCCGACCTGATATGCGCCCTTTGTGCCGCCGCCGGCCAGCGCGATCGCCTGTTTCATGCACATCCCTCCCAAGTTTTCTGGCCATATAGTTTACACGCTTCTGCGGCAAAAATCAATTCCTGCACACAAAAACACCGGAGCGGCAAGTGCTCCGGTGTTGCGTTCACGCCCGCAGCAGGGCGCGGCGGGTCTTCCAGTCCGGCAGATAGCGCGCGATGAGCGCGTAAAACTCCGCGCCGTGGTTCATGTAGCGCAGATGTGCCAGCTCGTGCACGACGACGTAGTCGATCGCCTCCGGCGGGTACTGCATCAGCCGCCACGAAAAGCAGATGTGCCCCTGCGAGCTGCAGCTGCCAAAGCGCGTGCGCGCGCCCGTGATGCGCACCTGCGTCGGGCTAAGACCCATCCGCTCGGAATAATACGCCACACGCTGCGGCAGGCAGGCTTTCGCCTGCCGGATATATTCCTCCCGCTCGGCATCCGTCGGCTCGGGATGCGCGGCGGCGCGGGTCTCCTGCTTTGCCAGAGCGCGCGCGATCCAGTCGGTGTGCGCCGCGACAAAGCGGTCGATCACCGCTTGAGACGCCCGGTACGGCGCGCGCACGATCACGCGCCCGCCGCGCACCTCGAGCGCCAGCGTGCGCCGGCCGGAGCGAATGAGTTCATACGACTGCATGACCTGTCCCCCCTTTGTGGTGTGCATCGGATCATTCCGCGATCGCTTCCAGCTCTTCCGATGACAGCGCCCGAATCAAGACTGCATTGTCATTGGCGTCTTGCACATAGTTTTTCAGCTTGGCCAATGCGCGAAAGTAGTCACAGTCTCCGATCACGCAGTTTTTTGTTGTGCTGATCAGCACGACCTTCCAATCCGCCACTGGCTTCCCGTTTATCGCATATTCCTTTTGCGGGGTTTTCGGCAAAACCGTCTCCGTGGCCTCTGTTAACGCGATTGCTCCAAACGGAGTGCCATCCGGTTTTCCGTAAAATCTCGGTGCTGCGATGTATGCGCGGCTCCAATCAGCAGGCGGCTTCTCCGCCCTCGCTTTGTGAAACAGGCTCATTGCATATCTCCTATCGGCATATTTTACTTTATGCAACAGCATACACCATCCGCGGCGCAGTGGCAAGCTTGGCAGCCGCCGCGCGGTGTGCTATGATGGGGGCATCCATTCTTTGAGGTGATCGTATGTTCCGGATCGGCTGCCACATTTCCTCCGCCGGCGGGTATCTCGCCATGGCAAAGCGCGCCGAGGCGCTGGGCGCAAACACGTTCGCGTTTTTCACGCGCAATCCCCGCGGCGGCAGCGCCAAGCCCATTGAGGAGGCGGACATTGCCGCCTTCCACGCCGAATGCGCCCGCGCGGGCATCGACCGGCTGGTCGCGCACGCACCCTACACGCTCAACCCCTGCGCGGCCAAGCCGCAGGTGGCGGAATTTGCGCGCATGGCCTTTTCCGACGACCTGCAGCGCATGGAGCGCACGCCCGGTCAGTTTTACAATTTCCACCCCGGCAGCCACGTCGGTCAGGGCATCGACGTGGGCATCGAGAAGATCGCCGCGCTGCTCAATGAGGTGCTCTTCCCCGGCATGACGACAACCGTCCTGCTCGAGACCATGACCGGCAAAGGCAGCGAGGTCGGCGGCCGCTTCGAGGAGCTGCGCGCCATCATCGACCGCGTGCAGCTGCGAGACCGCATCGGCGTCTGCCTCGACACGTGCCACGTCTGGGACGCGGGGTATGACATTGCAGGCGACCTTGACGGCGTGCTCGCGGAGTTTGACCGCGTGATCGGGCTCGAGCGTCTGCACGCCGTGCACCTCAACAACAGCCTCAACCCCTGCGGCAGTCACAAGGACCGGCACGCGAAGCTGCGCGACGGCTGCATCCCGCCGGAGGCGCTCGTGCGCGTCACGCAGCATCCGGCACTTGCCGCGCTGCCGTTCATCCTCGAGACACCGAACGACGACGCTGGCTACGCGCAGGAGATCGCATGGCTGCGCGCGGCGCAAAAATAAGCGGTGCAAAGCGCTCACTGTCCTGATTATCGGACTCCATAGGTGATATGGTAGGTACAAAGGGAGAAACAAAACTACGATTACAACACGAGGAGGATACGATCATGACTTTGCGAACGTACATTGACCGCGCCATTCACGACGGGGCTGACTTTGACGCCGTCATCAACGGCTGCGATGTGCAGCAGACCTTCTGCTGGCAGCCGGATATGTGCATCACCGACGCCTGCGAGGCGGAATACCGGGCGCTTCTCGATGCCGAGGTGCGCGTGCTTGCCGCCGCACCGGGCGAGCGCTTTTCCATCATCGAGATCTTCACGGACAGGCTCTTTCTCGGCGACGCCTTTTCCCGGTGCGCGGCAGGCTACTGCAGCCCGCGCGAGTACCGGCGACTGTTTCGCGCCGGATGATCCGACAAAACGACCGCGCGGCCCTGGAGCGTTTTTGCTCCGGGGCCGCGCATTTGCAGCGAGATGATGCTTGACTTCCGGCGCGGACAAGACTACAATACAGACCGAATTTCTAAAAGGGGTGCAAACTATGCTGCATCACTCGATCATCAAACCAAATCATATGCAGATCCCGTGGCACGACCCCATCCGGGATCAGAAGGAGCTGCCCGTTTCACGCGCGCCGCTGCCCATCCGCGCCGGTGTGGTCGGGCGGGTCGGTCTGCTGCTGCTCTCGTGCGGCACGGGCGCGTGGCGCGTGCGCAGCTCGATGAACGAGCTGTCCGAGGCGCTCGGTCTCGTGTGCGCGGCCGACATCGGGCTCACGTCCATCGAATACACCTGCTCCGACGGGCAGGACAGCTTCTCCCAGACGCTGACGCTCACGGCGACCGGCGTCAACACCGCCAAGCTTGACCGGCTCGAGCGCTTTGTCAAGCGTTTTCCGATCGAGGGCGTGTACATGACCGCCGACGACCTGCACACCAGGCTCGACGAGATCGCGCAGACAGGCGGCAGCTACACGCCGCTGCAGCTCGGGCTCGCGTCCGCGCTCGCGTGCGGCGCGTTCACGTTCCTGCTCGGCGGCGGACCGATCGAGATGCTGCTGGCCTTTCTCGGTGCAGGCGTCGGGCAATATGTGCGCGCGCGGCTGACGCAGCGGCATCTGACGCTGTTTGGCTGCATCGCGCTGCCCGTCGCGGCGGCGTGTCTGGTCTATGCGGCGCTGTTCCGCCTGGCGTCGCTGCTTTGGCCCATCGACGCGCAGCATCAGGCGGGCTATATCTGCGCGATGCTGTTTATCATCCCGGGCTTTCCGTTCATCACAAGCGGCATCGACATGGCAAAGCAGGACATGCGCTCCGGGCTCGAGCGGCTGGCCTACGCGCTCATGATCGTCGTCGTGGCGACGCTGACCGCGTGGGGTATGGCGCTGCTGCTGCGGCTGCAGCCGATGGATTTCCTGCCGCTGGGTCTGCCCGTCTGGGCGCGCATCCTGCTGCGGCTGGCGGCGAGCTTCTGCGGCGTGTTCGGCTTCTCGCTCATGTTCAACAGCCCCGTGAAGCTCGCGTCCGTCGCCGCCGCGATCGGCGCACTGTCGAACACGCTGCGGCTCGAGCTCGTCAGTCTGGCAGGCTTCCCGCCGGCGGCCGCCGCGTTTTTCGGTGCGCTGACGGCCGGCCTGCTTGCCTCCCTGTATAAGCGGCGCTCGGGTTATCCGCGCATCACGATCACCGTGCCGTCGATCGTCATCATGGTGCCGGGGCTGTATTTCTACCGTGCCGTGTACGATCTGGGCACGATGAACCTCGGCGACAGCGCGTCATGGCTCGCAGCGTCGCTGCTGATCGTCATCGCCCTGCCGCTGGGGCTGATCTGCGCACGCATCCTCACCGACGGCAGCTTCCGCCGCTGCACATGAAAATAAGCAAAACAACGCCAAGGGAGGCGCTTCTTTGAGAAGCGCCTCCCTTGGCGTCATTGCACAAAGTTCATCTATACAGTAAATGCAAATTAAACTGCGATCTCCGAACGAATTCCGACGCAAACATCGTTTTCATCAAAAACGAGCGCAATATGATACCCCGTTGCCTGCCATTGATATAGCATTTGACCATCGCCGATCGAAGATACTGCGCTCGGGTCTCCGCAAGCAGCTTTTACTTCGTCCAGCGTTTTTCCTGCAAGCACACCATTTGTATCCTCTGTGAGTTTTGCAAAATTATTCTGGAGCAAATTCCCAGGCACCCTTACCAACGCGCTGCTAAGCAGCCACCAAATTATTCCGCCGATGATCGGCAGCACATACAAATACCAATAATCTCCCATATCTAACCCTCCTGTTTTGTATTGTCAAATTAATTATACTCAATTATTGAGTAATAGTCAATACTCAAGTTCTGAGTTCCATATACTAATGCAAAACGAAGGGCAAAGGATATTGTATGGATTACAGAGAGCGATTGCGCAACTTGCGGGAAGACCACGACCTTTCCCAAGCAGAGCTTGGGAAAGTGATCAACAAGTCACAGCAAGGATACAGCCATATAGAAAATGGACGAGCCGAATTGAAGATAGAAGATCTGATCAAGCTCTGTGACTATTACGGTGTCACCGCCGATTATATGATTGGAAGGACAAATCAATGCGGCAAGCCTTTCAACCGCGAGCTGAATGAGCACCCAGTTTTGCACCCTGAACTCCAGACATAGATACGAAACCGGCATGGCCATCACGGCCACGCCGGTTTCACGTCTCTTTCATGCAGGAATATGATTACAGGCGCTTCGTATCGAGCGCACGGGCGGCGTTGAGCACGCACAGCACCATCACGCCGACGTCGGCAAAGATGGCGACCCACATATTCGCAATGCCGAGCGCACCGAGCACGAGGCAGATGGCCTTGACAGCCAGCGCAAAGACAATGTTCTGCCAGACAAGGCGCATGGTCTTGCGCGAGATGCGCATAGCCAGCGAGAGCTTGCGCGGATCGTCGTCCATGAGCACGATGTCCGCAGCCTCAATGGCGGCGTCCGAGCCGATGCCGCCCATGGCAGCGCCGAGATCGGCGCGCGCGAGCACCGGTGCATCATTGATGCCGTCGCCGACGAAGGCGAGGTATTTCCCGGGTGCGCCCTCGCCGAGCAGCCGCTCGACCTGTGTGACCTTATCCTCCGGCAGCAGCTCGCTGTGCACCTCCGCGATGCCGAGCTCCTCCGCCACGGCATCGGCCGTGCGCTTGCGGTCGCCGGTGAGCATGACAACACGCACGCCGTCTGCACGCAGACGGGCGATCGCCTCGCGCGCGCCGCTCTTCGGCTCGTCGGAGATGACGATATAGCCGAGATACGCGCCATCAGCCGCGACGTGGATGACCGTGCCGATCTCATCGACCGCGGGCACGGTCAGGCCGAGGGTGGCCATCAGCTTCGCGTTGCCGGCGGCAACGGCGCGGCCGCCGACCTGCGCGGTCACACCGTGACCGGCGAGCTCCCTGGCGTCCGTCGTGACCAGCGTCTCCGGCAGCTGCCCGGCTGCGCGGCGCAGGCTCTGGCTGACGGGGTGGTCGGAAAACCGCTCCGCCGCCGCCGCAAGCTGCAGCAGCGCCTGCCCGGACAGCTCCGGCTGCGCGGGGCGCACCGCCGTGACGGCGAACGTGCCGCGCGTGAGCGTGCCGGTCTTGTCAAAGACGACGCGGTCCGTTTTGGCCAGCATCTCGAGATAGCTCGAGCCCTTGATGAGGATGCCGCGTGCAGACGCGCCGCCGATACCACCGAAGAACGACAGCGGGATCGAGATCACGAGCGCGCACGGGCAGCTGATGACGAGAAACGTCAGCGCGCGGTAGATCCACTCGCCCCAGTCGGCCGGGATGCCCATGATGAGCCGCACGACCGGCGGCAGGATCGCCAGCGCCAGCGCCGCGCCGCACACGGACGGCGTATAGACGCGGGCAAGCTTCGTGATGAAGCGCTCGGTGTGCGCCTTTTTGAGCGAGGAGTTTTCCACGAGCTCAAGGATGCGCGCGACCGTGGACTCGGCATACACCTTCTCCACACGCAGACGCAGCACGCCCGACAGGTTCACGCTGCCGCTCACGACAGCGCTGCCCTCCGCGACGTCCACGGGGGCGCTCTCGCCGGTCAGCGCGCTCATATTCAGCGCCGACGTGCCGGTCAGCACCGTGCCATCAAGCGGGACGCGCTCACCGGGCTTGACGACGATCGTATCGCCGACGGCAACTTCCTCAGGCTTGACACGCACAATGCCGTCAGCAGTCTCTACATACGCGAAATCCGGGCGGATGTCCATCAGGTCGCCGATGTTTTTCCGGCTGCGGCCGACGGCATAGCTCTCAAACAGCTCGCCGATCTGGTAAAACAGCATGACGGACACGGCCTCCGGATAATCGCCGAGCACCATCGCACCGACAGTGGCCACAGCCATGAGGAGGTTTTCATCGAACGGCTGGCGGTTATAAATACCCTTGCAGGCATCGACGAGCGTCTCGCCGCCGACGAGCAGATACGGGATGAGGTACAGCACGAGCTTGAGCCAGCCCGTGACCGGCACAAAGTGCAGCCCGATGAGCAGCACGGCCGCTGCTGCTATGCGCAGCAGCGACCTTTTCTGTTCGCGCGACATGAGATTCAGTCCTCAAAGCGGAAGTCCGGCTCGACCTTGCGCGCGGTCTTGAGGATCTCCGCCTTGGCCTCGCTCTCGTCCGTGCCGGGGGCATAGTCGACGAGCATCTTCTGCGCCATGTAGCTCACGGTCACTTCCCGGACGCACTTGAGCTTTGCCACGTTGCGCTCGATGATCGCCGCGCAGTTGGCGCAATCCACTTCGATCTTATAAGTCTTTTCCATGATGATGTACGCTCCTTCATCTGTCGTTGGTCTCTATCGAAAACGATGGCCGGGCCATCATGTTTCCAGCACATGCTCCATGCCGAGGGCCAGCACGGACCGGACGTGGTCGTCGTCCAGAGAATAGAACACGGTCTTCCCCTCCCGCCGGAAGCGGACAAGGTTCGACGCCTTCAAAATGCGCAGCTGGTGGCTGACCGCCGATTGCGTCAGATTCAGCAGCCGCGCAATATCGCACACGCACAGCTCGCTCTCAAAGAGCACATAGAGGATCTTGATGCGCGTCGAATCGCCAAAGACGCGAAACAGCTCCGACAGATCGTAGAGCGTCTCGTCGTCCGGCAGGGCCGCGAGCACCTGCGCCACCGCGTCCTCATGCACGTTGAGATATTCGCACGTCGGTGCGCTGTCCGGTTTCTGCTGCATCATAGACTCTCCTCGCTTTCGTTTGAACATATGAATGATTGCTCATATGTTTATATAACCACTTCTGCCCGTGTTTGTCAATAGCATATTTGTATTTTTCCAAAAGAATTCCCGGATGTGTGTACATCCGGGAATGGGTCTCAGTTTTCTTCGGTTTTCGGGCTGCGGAAGGCAAAAAAGCGCTGGCCGAGGTAGTTCAGGCCGGTGAAGAGCACCATGCCGACAAGCATGGCCACGTTGTCGCGCGTGCTCACCGAGGCGTTGGCAAGCAGGCGCAGACACAGCGGCTTGGCAGCGCCGTAAGCGATCAGGTAGCACACGGCGATGTTCGCCGCGAAGCGCACGACCTGTCCCACGCTGCGCTCGTGGCTGCGGAACGTGAAGTATTTGTTGAGGAAGAAGCTCAGAATACTTGTCAGCACGTAATTGGCCGCCGAGGCCACCCAGTAGGAGCAACCGGCAACATTATACAGCCCGAACATAATGCCCATGCCGGCGAGCGTGTTGACCACGCCGACGAGCAGGAACTTCCACAGCTTCGCGTCAAAGAGCGTACGCAGGCGCTTCAAAGCTCCGCCTCCCGGTCATCGAGCTCCGTCTCGATGCGGTAGCGCGGGCGCGCCTTCGTCTCAAGATAGATCTTGCCGATATACTCCCCTACCACGCCGATGGCCAGCAGTTGCAGCCCGCCGATGGCCCAGATGGACACGGCAAGGCTCGACCAGCCGGCGACGGTATGGCCGGTAAAATAGCGCACGAGAAAATAGATGAGCATGGCAATGCTGACAAGGAACATCAAAACCCCGATGCGCGTGATGAGCCGCAGCGGCGACACCGTCAGTGACGACACGCCCTCCCACGCGAACGAGAGCATCTTGCGCAGCGGATACTTGCTCTCGCCGGCAAAGCGCTTGCCGCGCTCGTAGTACACCACCGTGCTCGGGTAGCCCACGAGCGGCACGAGCCCGCGCAGGAACAGGTTCACTTCTTTGTACTCCGCGAGCGCGTCGAGCGCGCGGCGGCTCATAAGCCGGTAGTCTGCGTGGTTATACACCACGTCTGCGCCGAGCGCGCGCAGCAGGCGGTAATATCCCTGTGCGCTGGCGCGCTTGAAGGCGGAGTCCTGCCTGCGTCCGGAACGCACGCCGTAGACAATGTCATTTCCTTCCCGAAAGGCTGCGAGCATGGCGTCGATGGCGTCGATATCGTCCTGCAGGTCGGCGTCCATGGAGATGACGCAATCGGCGCGATCGCGCAGCGTCATCAGTCCGCACAGCAGCGCGTTCTGGTGGCCGCGGTTGCGCGAGAGCCGGATGCCGGAAAAGACCGGGTCCTGCGTGTGCAGGTCGGAGATGATCTGCCACGTCTCGTCCCTCGAACCGTCGTCGATCATGCAGATGCGGCTCAGCGGGCCGATCGTCCCGGCGGCGCGCAGAGCGGTGAATTTTTCGCGCAGGCGGCGCGCCGTCTCCGGCAGCACCGCCGCCTCATTATAGCAGGGGATCGCAAGATAGAGCGTCACGGACATGGCCGTGCCTCCCTTCGTCATAGCATTCAGTCGATCGTGCCGCCGCCGAGCACCGTGTCCCCGTCGTAGAACACGACGGCCTGACCGCGCGTGATGGCGCGCTGCGGTGTCTCGAACGACACGTGCACCGTGTCCGCGCCCGTGACCGTGACGGTGCAGGGCTGCTCCGGCTGGCGGTAGCGGATGCGCGCCGTCACGCGCAGCGGCTGCTGCGGCACATCGCCGGAGATCCAGTTGCAGCCGCTCGCATCGAGCTCGGTCGAAAACAGGTCGGCGTTGCGTCCGAGCACGACCTCGTTGTGCAGCACGTCGATGCCGCAGACGTACAGCGGCGCTTCGGCCGCGATGCCGAGCCCGCGGCGCTGTCCGATCGTATAGTGGATGATGCCGCGGTGCGTGCCGAGCACGTTTCCGTGCGCGTCCACAAAGTGCCCGGGCTCGCTGCGCGCACCCGTCAGCCGCTCGACCGCGGCGGCATAATCGCCGTCCGGCACGAAGCAGATGTCCTGGCTGTCGTGCTTGTGGGCGTTACAGAAGCCGCGCGCCTCGGCGATGGCGCGCGCCTCGCTCTTGCGCAGACCGCCGAGCGGGAAGCGCGTGTGCGCAAGCTGCTCCTGCGTGAGCCACGCGAGCACATAGCTCTGGTCCTTTTCGGGGTCTGCCGCCTTTTTGAGCGTCCAGTGCCCGTCGGGAAGCTGCTCGATGCGGGCATAATGTCCGGTCGCCAGTACGTCGCACCCGAGCGCGCGGGCGCGCGATTCCAGCAGGCCGAATTTCAGGTAGCGGTTGCAGTCCAGACAGGGGTTCGGCGTCGCCCCGCGCTGATAGGCGGCGGCAAAGCGCGCCATGACCTGCTCACGAAACGCGTCTTTATAATTGAACACATAGTGCGGCATGCCCAGCGTGTAGGCCACGCGGCGGGCATCCTCCACATCGTCGAGCGCGCAGCAGGTGCTGCCGCGCGGCAGACCGGCATCCTCATTTTCATACAGGCGCATGGTCGCGCCCATGCAGGCATACCCCGCCTGCTGCATCAGGTATGCCGCAACGCTCGAATCCACGCCGCCACTCATGGCGATCATCGCCTGCGGGCGGCCATTCAGCTCCGTCTGCATCCGTACACCTCGTTTCCTTTGGAATTCTATATAGTTTATACCGCAAGCCCCCGGCTTGTCAACGCAAAACACCCCGCCTGCACGCGGCAGACGGGGTGCGGAAAGGCGCAGACATCAGCGCTGCGGGTCGTTCGGGATGTCGGTGAACGAGCCCTCGATCACGTGTGCCCCGCCCCGCGCGGCGATCAGCCGGTTATAAAACCCGGCGTTGGTGATGGCGCGGTACGGGTCGAGCCAGATCGACACGGGCGCGAACATCGCGCTCAGCATCGCCCAGCCGAGAAAGCTCAGATCGAGCACGAACAGCTCCCACTTATGACCGCTCATGAGCGCACTGCTCTCGCGCAGACACTGCCACGCGGATCTTTCCGGGTGATCGAGCAGCAGATACAGCGCCTGCCGGTAACGGTAGGCCGCTACAATGCCCGGCACGACCAGCAGCAGGCTCCACAGGAAGATCAGAAGCCCCTCCAGAATGCCGAGCCACAGCACGCGGAAAAAGAGGCCGAAGCCGTCAAAGAGGTTTCCGAACTCGGCCTTTTCGTCGCGGCTGATATGCAGCGTGAAGATCACGAAGCCGACGCTGACCATATAGCTCATGATCCGCAGCGCGACGACGAGCGCGATCGCGAAGCCGGACACACTGTAGTGCTCAAGGAAGCTGAGGTACGCCTGCTCGACCGCCTCCGTGCCGAAGCGCGCAGCATCTGTCAGCGCCGTGGCCAGACGATCCATGCCCATCAGGTACGACGTGAGCGTCGAGATGAGCATGCCGAGAGCAAAGAGGATCAGCCCCGCGAGAATCGGGCTCGGCTGACAGCTGACGGTGCGGCGGCGCGCATCCGCCTTGAGCATAACGCGATTTGAATCCATGAATATCACAACTCCGTTCCCGGCACGGCCGGGTCTCTTTTTCTTTTTAGTATAGCAGATGCCGCCGGATTTGAACACCCGGGCCGGTAAAAATTCACGTTTTCGACACACGTTGAGATTTTTTCGGGAAGTTGCGGAAAATACGCTTGACAATCCCCGCGCGAAATGCTATATTAAACAAGCTTTGATTCACAAAGCCCATGCGCGAGTGGTGGAATTGGCAGACTCGCTAGATTCAGGTTCTAGTGTCCACTCCGGACGTGCGGGTTCAAGTCCCGCCTCGCGCACCAAGACCCCGAGAGCTTCGGCTCCCGGGGTTTTTGCTGCCGTCCGCCTTCCGCCGGCGCAAAAAAGCACCATGCGGATGCAGGGTACTTTATTCATCTGCCTTTTGCGATCGGCAGATCATCCCCTGATTGATTTGTAAAAGGCTTCCGCTCATAGTGTTTACAGTCGGTGATTTCATTTACAACATCATGCGGTATACCATTTGCATAAATCTCACACTTGAGTTGCGGAAACTTGCACTTCTTACACACGATGCACCTTGACATGCTCGCCATATATAGCCCTCAAGTCCTTTTTAATCATTTACATTTACAAGAAGCATTATATCCTCCGGCCGTGCCGGTTTCAAGTTTTTTCCGCAAGCAGGCAAACACGCCCTGCATCCCCCGCAGTATCTGCGCGGCGTTCCCAAAACAAACAGCGGCGCCGGTCTCCGAACAGAGACCGGCGCCGGTTTTTTTACGCGCCGAAGCACGTGAACATGATGACAAGATACGCGATATAGAGCGCGCCGATGAAAAAGCCGACCCAGCGCTTGAACCTGCCCTGCACGAGCGCCGGGATGAGCGCACCCGCGCACACGACGAGGCACGCCGGAATATCCAGCAGCATGCCCTGCCGCTCGACCGGCAGCGGCTTGCCGAGGATGAGCGCGCACAGTGGCATAATGAGCGTGAGATCCATGATGTTCGCGCCGATGATGTTGCCCACCGACAGCGAGGACTGCTTCTTGCGGATGGCCGTGATGGTCGTGACAAGCTCCGGCAGCGACGTGCCGATGGCGATCATGGTCGCACCGATGATGGCATCCGGCACACCAAGCATCTGCGCGAGCGCGGTGCCGTTATCGATCAGCAGCTGCGCACCGAGCACAATGGCCGCAGCGCCAAACACAAACTTGCCGATATTGAGCGCGACCGTCCGGCCGTCCGTCTTGGGGCGGGCATCCTGCTCCGGGGCCTCAAGCGACTGCTCACGCCGCGCAGAGACAAGGCTCTCGGCAATAAAGCACACAAAAATGACAAGGATCAAAACGCTCTCAAGGATGGACAGCTGCCCGTCGCGCGTGAAGCCGAACAGAGCCGCGATCGCCGCGAGCAGCAGCACCGCCTTGACCGCATACTGCCGCCGCGGCATGGTGCACTCCATGCAGATCAGCGACAGGCACATGATCAGGCCGGTATTGGCCGTCACCGAGCCGACGGCGTTGCCGATGGCGATGTCCGCATTGCCCTCCAGCGCGGAAAAGATGGACACAAGCATCTCCGGCATCGTCGTGGCAAAGCTCACAACGGTCGCGCCGATGATGAATTTGGGGATACCGGAGGCCTCGGCGATCCATGTGGCGGCATCGACAAACAGGTCGCCGCCCTTGATGATGCAGATCAGCCCCACCGCAAACAGCAGCAGGACAAGAAAGAGGGTACTGCCGGTAAAATCGAGGTTCATGACGCATTCTCCTTTGTGACCGCGCGCAAAAAAATGAGACTTGCGCACAATCATAGTATATGATGTGCTAAAAGTCTCATTACCTATCATCATAGGCGCATGACCACCGGCTGCTGCCGGGAGATTGTTGACCATGCATTCGCAACTACTCCCTTTTAACGAGAAAGCATCTTAGCACACCGCGCAGGGCTTGTCAAGCAATGCCATATCAAAACCCGCCGTTTTTGCACACCGGGCAAAAACGGTTTTATACGGAAGGAGATCACGGCCGCCGGTATTGTCTTTGCCGGGCAAAAACCTCACAGCGTTTGCCGGCGTATCGAAAAGGAAGCAGCGGAAAAACGCTGCTTCCTTTTTACATTTTGCCTGGGTTTGTCAGGCCGCCGGAAATGACGATCCGGCAGATCTCCGACGTGCCCTCAGCGACGGTCAGCATGTGCGCATCACGGAAAAGGCGGTCAACGCCAGACTGCGCGCTCAGACCGTGCGCACCATGTATCTGGCAGGCGGCCTTGCACGTCGCAAATGCGCTTTCCGTGGCAAACAGCTTGAGCGCAGCAACGTCCCGCGTGTGCGGCATTCCGTCGGCCATCATGGAGGCGACTGTGTAGAGCGAATTTCTTGCCATCAGCGTTTTCGTGTACATATCCGCGATCGGGAATGACACGCCCTGATAGGAGGCCAGGCTGCGGCCGTACAGCCCGACACGTCCGGCAAAGCTCACGGAATTATCGAGCGCCGCCTGCGAAATGCCGACCGCCACAGCGGCCATATCGAGTCTGCCTTCGTTCAGAAGCGGCTTTATCAGCGGATAGCCCACATTTTCCTCACCGACAAGACAGTAGTCGGGTATCGAGCACTCGTCGAGAATAATATGTCCCATCGGCGAGTTGTTGAGCCCGATCATGCTGCGGTTTTCCACGACCGTCAGCCCTGGGGCGTCTTTGGGAATGAAAAACATGCTCATACTGCGGCTGCGCTCGGCAGACGGGCTTTTTGCCGTGACGACATAGCCATCGGCGACTCCGGCATTCGTGACCCAGCATTTTTTTCCAGTCAGTATCCAGCGGCTGCCGTCCTTTACGGCAATGGTGTCCACGCCCAGCGCATCGGATCCGCCGCGCTCCTCAGATATGGCAAAGGCAAAGAGCTGCTCGCCGCGGCGCGCCGGCTCGATGACCTTTTTTTTCAGCGTCTCCGTGCCGCAGCAGGCGATCAGCTCCGTGCACTGATAGTGCGGGCTTACGATCAGCCCCAGTGAGGCCAGTCCACGCGACAGCTCCTCAATGATGATCGCGCCCTCAAGACTGCCGTATTTTGCGCCGCTGCCGATGTATTCAAACTCCGCATCCAGATAGCCCATTTTGCCAATGCGTGCGTATAAATCGTGCGGAAAGCCGCCTCGGTTATCCAGCTCTGTGGCCACTGGGCACACCTCGTGGTCGACAAACTCCCTGAGCTCGGCTCTGAGCTTTTGCTGTTCCTTCGTCAATAAAAACATAGCTTTGTTTCCTTATCGTTCCGTAAAAATGAGCATGGCCTTTGCAAACGTTGCCGTTTCGGTATAGACCTCCGCTTCGACCGAAAAGCCCGCCTTGCCGTTTGATGTGAGTGCCGTGCAGAGCATAAGCCCGCCGGCCTGCGTTATCTGCTCAGGATAGAAAAACGAGCTGCTGCTCAAAGCGCAGTCAAGGCAGCCCTGCTGCGCAAGATGCTTATCGGCGGCGACGAGCATCAACGCAGTCGGCAGAATGTCCATATTCGCAAGCTCCGCCTCCGGGACGTGCAGCTCATACACCCTGCGGTCCTCGTTGGAATACTCCGGAGCCGGCACCAGAAACGACGCATAGTCAGACATGCTCTCCGTGCCCAGATACATGAAATAGCGGATCAGATCCGAGGCATAGAACACGCCCTCCATCTTATCATCGCGCAGAACCGCCGCAAACGAACTGCCGGAGAGCATCATCTTCCTTGCCGCTTCGCGCACGGAGCTTTGTGCATCGACCGTCAGGAGCCTGGCGTCCTGCGACACGAGCGTCGAGAGCTTCTGCGTGTGCCCGGCTGCAAAGGTGCGCGGGATATCGATCCCGCCGCACAGGTGCAGCTCCTCATCGACGACGGGAAAGGATCTCATGCCGGGAAACTGCTCGTCATAGTACCGCTGCCAGTCGGCGACATAATCGTTGCGGTAGAGGTAGTTCGGCGCCTGCATCCACTCGGACACAGGGGCATCCTCGTCCGCGAGCCTTGCCGAGGAAAACTGGCTGTCAAACAGCTTCATGATCGCATAGGTGTTCTGCAGCGCCGTGAGGATGCAGACGCCGTTTTTTTCAGCCTTGACGATGTGATAATCGCTCGGGCGGCCGCCGCCGGTGATCAGCATATGCGCACGGGACTGTATGATCAGGGTCTGGAAATCGGGGCGTTTGCCGACGATGCACAGCGTGCGGCTCGGATCCGCATATTCCAGGCGGCTCAGAAGCTGCGCCTCATCGCTGTCGCAGATCACAATATTGTCAATGGTACAGCCGAGCGATTTTCTGCCCGCTGCACAGCTTACCCCGAGCGCCGACACGAGCTCGGAAAGCGTCACGGCGCAGCTGTCCGAGTCAACGTCAGACTCTATGCGGAACGTGCCGGATTTCGGCTTTGTGATGACAAGGCCGCGCTGCTCGGCCTCCTTTATGGCCTTATAGACCGTCCCCTCACTGACATCGAGTTCGGAGGCAAGGCCCCTTACAGAAATTTTCGTTCCCGGTTCTGTCGCCTCGATGCGCGACAAAACGATATCATTTTTAATGGAAATGGTACTCACCCCAAGCAAACTGTATCACCAAGTGATACTGATTATACATTCTGTGGGGAAGAAATACAAGAAAAATGATGAATGATAAAAGATTGTCGAGGTGTTGTATAACAATTTCGGTATCCGGAGGCGAAAACGCGACGTTGGCCGTGTAACTGTTGCACAAAAACCGGTGCATACTGTTGTTGTCATGAAACACACTTTGTTGCAAGCGCCAAAAAGCAAGTAAGTTCGCTAAAAACTGTTGACGAGCTGTGTTTTTGATGTTAAATTGTTCACATAGAAACCCAATAGCAAGGCCAAGCTTTGAAAAACAGTTCGAGCCTGTAGTAGCACAGAATTGGGTAAAAAGCAGTTAACAGTCACAATCTGTTGTACAACACTCGGAAGTAAGCAGAAACGAACACTTTCTTAACGGAGGAATGCACAATGTACAAATTCACAGAAGAGCAGATCATGATCAGAGACATGGTCCGGGAGTTCACCAAGAACGAAGTCGCCCCCTATGACAAGGCAATGGACGAAACCTTCTCGTTCAACACGGAGATCTACCAGCAGATCTACTCCAAGCTTGTCGAGACCGGTCTGATGGGCATCCACATCCCCGAGCAGTACGGCGGCGGCGGCGGCGACGCCATCACCTCTCAGATCGTTGTCAACGAGCTTGCAAAGGGCAGCGCGAGCATCGCGCTTTATCTCGACGCAAACTGGCTGGCCTCCGACATGATCCTCGTTCACGGCAGTGATGAGCAGAAGCAGAAGTACCTCCCCCTCGCAGCCGCAGGCAAGGTCTTCGCCTTCGGCCTGACCGAGGCCTCCGCAGGCTCGGATGCAGCGGGCATCAAGTCCATCGCCGCAAAGCAGGACGACGGCTCGTACATCCTCAACGGCGGCAAGGCCTGGATCACGAACTCCGGTGTTGCCGACTACTATCTCATCATGGCGAAGACCGATCCCGACGCAGGCGCAAAGGGCATTTCCGTTTTCATCGTCCCCAAGGATGCAGAAGGTCTGACCATCGGCAAGTTCGAGCACAAAATGGGCATGAGAGGCTCGGCCACCTGCGAGCTGAGCTTTGACAACATCCGTATTCCCGAGTGCGACCGCGTCGGCAGAGAGGGTCTGGGCTTCAAGGTCGCCATGATGGCGCTCGACGGTGCCCGCATCTCCATCGGCTCCATTGCTTCCGGCCTCTCCCAGCACGCGATGGAGATCGCCAAGGCATATGCCAACGAGCGCACCACCTTCGGCAAGCCCATCAAGGCATATCAGGGCATTTCCTTCAAATTTGCCGATATGGCAGCAAAGGTCCGCGCCATGGATCTGATGGTCTGGGATACTGCCGAAATGAAGGCGAATGGCCAGCGTCACTCGGCAGAGGCGGCGATGCTCAAGCTCATGAGCTCCAAATGGTGCAAGGAGATCTGCGATGAGTGCATTCAGGTGCTCGGCGGCAACGGCTACAGCGCAGAGTTCCATGTCGAGCGTCTGTACCGCGACGCGAAGCTGCTCGAGATCGGCGAGGGCACGAGTGAGATCCAGCGCATGGTCATCAGCGGCTCCGTCCTTGGATGACCGGTACACAGCACAGAGCAAATGGAGAGATAGAGATGAAAATACTTGTCTTCGTAAAGCAGGTGCCCGACACGGACGATGTCAAGCTTGACGAGCGCGGCAATCTGAAGCGCGACGGCGTTGCCAGCATGATCAACCCCCTCGACGCAAACGCAGTCGAGGCCGCCATCCAGCTCAAGGAAAAGTACGGCGCAACGGTCGTTGCGATCAGCATGGGGCCTCCTCAGGCAGAGGACGTGCTCAAAAAGGCGCTTGCGCTCGGCTGCGACGAGGCATACCTGCTGTCCGACCGTGCTTTCGGCGGCGCAGACACCCTCGCCACCGCTTACACCCTTGCCAAAGGCGCCGAAAAGATCGGTGACTACGACCTGCTGCTGTTCGGGCGCCACGCCGTTGACGGCGACACCGCTCAGACAGGTCCGGCGACCGCAGCCTTTCTCGGCATCCCGCAGGTTACCCTTGCATCGAGCATCGATGTAAAAGACGGCTGGGTCTACTGCGACCGCGTGCTCGAGGACAGCACCGAGAAGGTGCGCGCAAAGCTCCCGGCCCTTGTGACGGTAACAGCGGAGATCAACACGCCCCGTTATCCCACGCCGATCAACATTATGAAAGCGCTCAAAAAGCCCCGTGCCGTCTGGAACGCACAGGATCTCGGCGCAGACACGGCGCAGACCGGCATCCCCGGCTCCCCGTCGTCTACCAAGGTCGTGTTCGAGCCGCCCAAGCGCAATACCGACACCACCTACTTTACGGGCAGCGCCGAAGAGATCGCAGCAAAATTCGTTGACATGCTCGAAACAGAGCACCTGGTCTGAGGAGGTTTGGCAAATGGCTAAGGAAGATTACAAAGGCATATGGGTATTTGCCGAACAGCAGAACGGAACGCTCAATCCTGTGACCTACGAGCTGCTCGCAAAGGCGCAGGAGCTCAAGGCGCATAACGGTGAAGCGATCACCGCCGTCCTTCTCGGCAGCAAGGTCGCGCATCTGGCAGCCGGTCTCATCGCCGGCGGTGCCGATCAGGTCATCGTCGCAGAGCACGAAAACCTTGCATCCTACAGCGCAAGGCCCTATCAGCAGGCGCTCACCGAGCTTGCGGAGAAGTACAAGCCCTCGATCATCATGTATCCGGCGACCAGCCTCGGCCGCGATTTTGCACCGCGCATGATGATCTCCCTCAAGACCGGCCTCACCGCCGACGCCATCGACCTCGGCTACGATGAAGATGACGTGTTTTATCAGACCACGCCCGCATACGGCGGCAGCATCCTTGCGCACATCGTCATCCTCGAGTGCCGGCCGCAGATGGTGACCGTTCGTCCGAAGATCTTCACGCCCCTGGAGCCGGACGAGAGCCGCAAGGGCGAGGTCATCACGGAGCACGTCACGGTCGACAAGGAGGCGTGCTACGAGGTGCTGAATGTCGAGCCGAAGGTCGTTACCGGCGTGCCCATCGATCACGCAGACGTTCTCGTTGCCGGCGGCAGAGGCGTAAAGGACGAGTCAGAGCTCGCGCTTCTCAAGGAGCTTGCAGACCTCCTCGGCGGTCAGCTTGCCGCCTCCCGACCCCTGGTCGACAACGGATTTCTGCCGCACGATGCTCAGATTGGCCAGTCCGGCACCGCCGTCAAGCCCAACATGATCATCAACGTCGCCATCTCCGGCTCCGTGCAGTATCAGGTCGGCATGCAGAACGCCAAGTGCATCGTCAGCATCAACCACAACGCAGCCTCTCCGATCTTTGACATCTCCCACTACGGCGCAGTGGCCGACTTCAAGGCCGTCCTGCCTGCCGTCATCGCAGAGATCAAAAACCGCAGGGCATAACAGGCACACGCTGCGGTCACCGCACCCCCCCCGGCGGCCGCAGCATATCACGAGACTATTTTGTTAAAAAAATATTATTACAAAAGGAGATTATTCAAATGAGCGAACGTAAACAGATCATCCCTCAGTACGGTCCTTTTGCAGGCATGCGCGTGATCGATTCCGGCTCCCTGATCGCAATGCCTTACGCAGCCACACTGCTTGCCGACTTCGGCGCAGAGGTCATCCACATCGAACGCCCCGGCGTCGGCGACACGCTCCGTGTCCTCGCTCCTTTTGCAAAAGAGGACGGCAAGACCGTCAGCACCTCCTGGGCGCAGGACGGCCGCAACAAGCTCTCGCTTTCCCTTGAGCTGAACCTGAAGCATCCCGATGTCAAGGAGCTGTTCTTCGGCCTGATCAAGGAAGCCGACGTGTTCATGGAGAACATGGTTTGGCTCGAAAAGCTCGGCATCCGTGACGAGGAGCTGCTCGAGGTGAACCCCAAGCTCATCATCGCCCACATCAGCGGCTACGGCAACCCGAGATTCGGCGGCCTGCCCGAGTACTGCGACCGCGCATCCTACGACATGATCGGTCAGGCGTTCTCCGGCTGGATGGGCCTCAACGGCGAAAAGGGCGGTGAGCCCGTCGTCGGCAAGCCCTGGCTCAATGACTTCACCTCCGCATACGCCACCGTGTTTGCGGTTCTGGCTGCATACATTAACGTCCTCAAGGGCGGCGACGGCCAGATCGTTGACATCGCGCAGTTCGAGGTTCAGGCGAGCTACTGCTGTGACCTGTACACCTCCTACACCATGGCCGGCCGCGAGAACACCCGCTCCGGCAACAAGTCCGCAGCCTTCCAGCCCTACGGCCTGTTCAAGTCCAAGGACGGCTACGATGTCGCGCTCGGCGCGTTCGGCCCCGGCGTCTACAAGAGAGCCATTCAGGCAATGAATCTCGACCTTGAGTACTTCAACTACAAGGATTGCTCTTCCGGTATCGAAGCCGTCGCCTCCGAGAAGGGCAGAGAACTCGACGCAAAGACCATCGAATGGTGCGCAGCCCGCACTGCACAGGAGATCGAGGACGCAATGGCGCAGTTCAAGGTCCCGTGCAGCCGTGTCATGGGCGCAAAGGACTGCCTCGCAAACGAGCATTATCAGAAGCGCAACGACTTCATCAAGTACGAGGATCAGACGCTCGGCAAGGAAGTCACTGCATTCGGCATCGTCCCCAAGATGTCCGGCACCCCGGGTCAAGTCTGGCGCGGCGCTCCGAGCCTCGGCCAGGACACGAACACGATCCTCAAGGAGCTGCTCGGCTATGATGACGCCAAGATCGCAGACCTGAAGGAAAAGAATCTTATTTAAGTCATTTTCTTCTTCCCGTCTCCCCCCTCGCTCCACAGGGCATCCGCCCTGTGGAGCACCATCCCGTGAGGTATGCCGCTTCCATGCGAGGACAAATCCCATACCGCTCAGAGCATCAGCCAATCACGCCCACACATGAGCCTTTCATATACGCTGCACGCACCCTTTCATCCACAATTCCCCTTCCCCCATTCACACTCCTTCACCGGTTTGGTCTGTGTTTTCATGTGGCGCAGACAGCCAAATACCCCGACGATCTGCTATCGTCGGGGCATTTCTTTCTCCTGTGTGTGCCGCGCCGTCCGCCGTTCAGCGCACAAGCTTCATGAGCAGGCGCTCAAACTCGCCGAGCATACCCACGGAATCGGCAAAGAGGATGCTCTTTTCATACATCCGGCGGTAGGCATCCACGTTCTCGTCCGTGCGTGCGGTGTAGATGATCGGGATCACGAGCAGTCCCCGACGGCGCGCCGCCTGCACGGCCGTGCGCACGTCGTCGATCGCCTCCGCCTCGCTGAAATAGCCGGACGGCAGACCGTCGGAGAGCACCACGAGGATCTTGCGGCGCTCGGTGCGCTTGGCGAGATCGAGCGCGGCGGCGCGGATGGAATAGCCGTCCTTATTGCCGTTTCCGGCGGCGATCTGGGTCATGGCGTCGATGCAGCGGCTGCCGAGCTCCTTTTGCTCAAAATCCTTGATGACGCAGTGCTGCACGGCATTCGTGCCGCCGTCAAAGGCGACGATCTTCGTATAGGCGATGCCCTTGAGCGCTTCCTCCATGATCGCGGCCGTTGCCAGCGCCGTGAAGAGCTTGGACTGCCCGCCGCCGACGCCGGAGCCCATGCTGCCGCTGCGGTCGATGAGTAGGTAAAACGCCGTCTCGCGCTGCGACGGCGGCGCCTTGCGGCGAAACACGTCCTTGGCGTCGAGCGGGATCTTCCACAGCTCGCGCTGCGAGAGCGCACCGGTGCGCTGACCGGCACTGCGCTCACGCTGCTGACGCAGGAGCTTGTCGAGCCGGTGATGCAGCGCCTTGGCACGCTCGAAAAACGCCGGCGGCAGCCGCCCGCCGGACGGCGTGATATACGTCTCGGTGAAGGTCAGACCGGTGTAGCGCGCGGCAAGCTCCTGCCGCTCGCCGACGTCCAGGCGCGCGGCGTGCGGCGCGGCAACGTTCAGCTGCCGCTCGATCTCTCTCTCGCGTGTGAGCTCCTGCGCGGCGTTTGAGAGCATGGTATCCAGCTCGGCCGCGCTGAGCGCAAAGCCGCGGTGCGCGCTCCAGCCCGTGCCGAGCACCTCGCGCAGGCTCTCCGGCCCGCCGGAGGCGGCCTTCTGCGCGGCGGACACGCCGTCCGACATAGCGGCAGACGCACCGCTCTGCCCGTGGTTTCCGCTGCGGCCGACGCTCGATGAGCGCCCGCGATCTTCCCTGCCGTTCGTACCGGCAGAGCCGCTCGACTTGATCTCCTGACTCGCAAGGCTGCCGCTCATGTCGCCATAGCGCTCGGAATTATCCCCGCTGCCGCCGCCCGCGCTGTCGCCCTTGTCCAGCTCAGTGTCCTCTCCGTCGGCGGAGGGGCCGCTGCGCGCCGCGTCCTGCGCCTCACCTCGCAGGCGGAGGCGGCTGTCGCAGCCGTCGCCGAGGGCTTCCGCGCGCTCGGCCTCGCTGAAGGCGTAATCCACACACTGCGATGCGATGCGCGCGCAGGCATCATCGTCCGCCTCGCGGCACAGGCGCGCAAGCACCGGCGCGAGCGTCGTGAGTGTTTGGCGGCAATGCCGCGCGCACGCGGCGGCAGAGGGCGCAAGGATCGCCGCCTCCACCTGCGCACACACGGACTGCAGCGCCGGCGTCCGGCACGGGATGCCCGTGAGGGCAAACGCCTCCAGCTCGTCAAGCAGCGCCTCGAGCGCGCTGCCGGGCGCGGCGGCATCCAGCTGCGCATAGCACACGAAGCGCAGCAGCGGCAGATAACCGGGAAAGCGGCGGCAGAGGATGTTATCCGTGCGCGCCTGCTCCAGAATGTTCAGAAGACGCTGACCGAGCAGCGCACCGAGCTCCGGCGTGAGGGCATAGTGCTCGTGAAAATACGCACCGGAAAATGCACGCACCGCCGCGCACACGTCGCGGTCGGAGCTGCCGTCGTGCTGAAGCTCGCGCGCGAGCAGTACGCGCAGCGCAGCCGTCCAGTGGCGGGCATCAAAATCCGCGCGCAGCAGATATGCAGCCCCGCCGACGGTGACGGACGTGCCATCCGTCGTGCAGCGCAGGCTGTCGTCCGGCGTGACCGTGTCGATGCGGATGTTGTCCGGCACGAGCAGCGCGAGGCTGCGCCGGAGCAGCGGCGCGATGGGTTCACTCGCCAGAAACGCCCGGTAGCGCGCCAGCGCAGCGTCAAACCCGTCCATCCTGCGGCACCATGCTCTCGATGAGCTCCGTCAGCTGCAGGCGGGTATAGGCGTCCTGCGGCTTGGAGGCCACGTTGTCCAACAAACCCCAGCGCAGACCGAGCAGCGGCTCTGCACGCAGGGCGTCGATAAAGCCGCGGATCGTCATCGCGTCCGGCTCAAGGCCGCCGGCGCTGCGGATGCGGTCGCGGATGGCACAGTAGACATAGTCGCAGATGTTCAGGCTCGCGCCGCTCGCCTCGGGCACGACGCGGCGCAGCACGTCCACAATGGTCTCCGGCTCTGCGATGTGGATGGGTGTGAAGCGGTCGATCGTCGCCTCGTTCATAAAGTTTGTGCCGGCGTAGTCCTCATTCATCGTGATCGTGAACGCCGAGTGCGGGTGCATCTGCACGAGACCGTAGCCGGGCACCTGGATCTGGCGCGCGGCGTCGGTCAGCGAGTGGAGCACGTCGGCGCACTCGGGCTTGATGGTGTTGCCCTCGTCGAGCACGACATCCGCGCCCGCGGCCAGATAGCGCAGCATATCGCTCAGGCGATAGCGCATGGTGCCGTTTTCGATCGTTGGCCCGCCGAGCAGGTCGAGCTTGTCGAGCTCGGCATTGCCCTGCATGCGGTACTGCGGCACATTGAGCAGCCAGTCCACCGTCTGGATGAGCGTGTTTTTGCCGCAGCCCTTGCTGCCGACCAGCCGCAGATGCAGCCCCGACAGGCGGTAGGCCAGAGCGCGCGTGAGCGCCCCGAAGCTGTCGGCCTGCACATAGCGCACCGGCGGGTCGGGCACCATCTCGGGATACTCCGGCAAAGAGAACATCTCGGCGAACACGCGCAGGATGATCCCCTCCGGCACAGCCTGCTCGAGCAGGTACTCGGCGCGCGCAGTCAGCGCCTCCGCGCTCGCACATCCGCGCGCCGCCGCACCGTCGATCGCCGCGCGCACCGCCGCGCTGAGCGCGTCGCCGCAGCGGTATTCGGCGAGAAAGCCCCACACATCCGGCGTGTCGCTGTCGCACGGCTCGCCCGCAGAATCGCACAGTGCTGTGATCCGCGCCCGCACGGGCGCGGTGCGCAGCAGCGCCGTGAGCGTCTCCGACGGCGCGGACACGATGCCCACGCGCGAGAACAGGTCGCCCGCCGCCGCCTCGCTCAGACAGCACACGGGCAGCGGCTCACCCTCGACCCGGCAGAGCACGACCTCCGGCCACGCATGGTGCTCCTGCGCGCAGAGCGAGCGCAGGAAGTCGAGCTTCATCGGTGCTTTCAGATTGCTGCCGCCGCAGACGGCGGTCTCATATTGCAGCGTATGCATATCTCATTCCGCCTTTCTCAGTTGCCGCGCACGGCGCCCCACGGAAAGCCCTTCGCGCCGCCGTGGTAAATGACGCGCCGCACATTCAAAAACGCGCAGCGGCCGATGCGCTCCACGCCGTCGGGGATGACGACCGTGTCCAGATTGCTGCACTGGTAAAATGCCTCGTCGTGGATCTCGCGGACGCTGTCCGGGATGACGATGCCCGTCAGACCGATGCAGCGCGAGAACACGCCCTCCGGGATGACGGTGAGCCCCTGCGGAAGATTGACCCGGCGCAGGTGCACCTTATCATAAAACGCATATGGCTCGATCGTCTCGACACTGTCCGGAATGACGAGCGTATTTAAATATGTGTACGACACCATGGCGTAGGCAGCGAGCGTGCGCACGCGCACCCCGTCGACCGACGAGGGCAGCTCGAGCACCGTGCCGGCGTTGAAGCAGCCGTCCGTACCGATGCGGCCGGTCGCGGCGTCAAAGACAAAATTCTGCGCCGCAGCCTGTGCTGCCGTGACCGGATGGGTATCCCACGGGCGCTCGCGCAGCCAGACGGCAATATCCGCCTGCGTTTGCCGGCGCTTTTGCGCGAGGTAGTCCTGCATCTGCCGCAGCGAGCACTGCTGCGAGAAAAAGACCGCCAGATCCTCGGCCTCCAACGGGATGGAAAAGCCCTTCGGCAGCTCGAGCCCGAGCTGCATGGCAAGGATCCGGCGGACATCGCCGCACGCATCGTCATAGCGTGAGAGCACCTTCTGATCGCAGACGAAGGGCACATCCAGCCGCGACGCCTCGATGCCGCCGGCCGTCAAAAGGCCCGCGAAGCCGTGCGCGCGGTCCAAGATCTTTTTTACGTCGCGAAACTGCGTGCTCTGGTAAAGAAGCATCTCCATCGCGTGATCCCTCCCGTCGGTTCGGAACGCTTTTTGTTACAAAACTATCATACAGGTGCAAGGTGTATTCTTCCGTAACATTTGCTGCACAGATTCCGGTTTCCTTGTCTCTTTACCGGCGGATCGGGTATTTTTTGTACACGCTGTACACAGTTTATTCACTGGACAGGCGTTTCCGGCTGTGGTAAACTAAAGTTACGTTACACGAGTCCGGAAAACGCACACGCAGTACACATATATTTTGAATAAAGGAAGCATACGCATGAATGAAGTAAAAAGCCCGAAAAAGCCGATGCTGTATTACTACGCCATGGCGCTGCTCGTGCTGCTGCTCATCAACTTCCTCGCCGTGCCGTGGCTGAGCCAGCGGCAGGTCAAGGAGGTCGACTACGGCACGTTCATGACCATGACGGAGAACAAAGAGATCGGCCGCGTGGAGGTGCAGGACAACCAGATCATCTTCACAAACAAAGACGACACCCAGATCTACAAAACCGGCCCGATGGACGATCCCGACCTGATCTACCGCCTGAAGGACTCCGGCGCGGAGTTCTCGAGCGAGATCGTCGAGGAGATGTCGCCGTTTCTGTCGTTTCTGCTGACGTGGCTGCTGCCGATCGTGATTTTTGTCGCCCTCGGCCAGTTCATGCTCAAGCGCATGACGAACAAGGCCGGCGGGCCGAACTCCATGATGTTCGGGCTCGGCGGCTCGAACGCAAAGGTCTACGTCAAGTCCGCCGAGGGCATCAAGTTTTCCGACGTCGCCGGTGAAGACGAGGCCAAGGAAAACCTGACCGAGATCGTCGACTATCTGCACGACCCGTCGAAGTATCAGGAGATCGGCGCGTCCATGCCCAAGGGCATCCTGCTCGTCGGCCCTCCAGGAACCGGCAAGACGATGCTGGCCAAGGCCGTTGCGGGTGAGGCAAACGTGCCGTTTTTCTCCATCTCCGGCTCGGAATTCGTGGAGATGTTCGTCGGCATGGGCGCGAGCAAGGTGCGCGACCTGTTCCGGCAGGCCAAGGAGAAAGCCCCCTGCATCGTGTTCATCGACGAGATCGACGCCATCGGCAAAAAGCGCGACGGGCAGCTCGGCGGCAATGATGAGCGCGAGCAGACGCTCAACCAGCTGCTGACCGAGATGGACGGCTTCGAGGGCAACAACGGCGTCATCATCCTCGCCGCCACGAACCGGCCCGAGTCGCTCGACCCCGCGCTCACGCGGCCCGGCCGTTTTGACCGGCGCGTGCCCGTGGAGCTGCCTGACCTCAAGGGCCGCGAGGAGATCCTCAGGGTGCACGCCCGCAAGATCAAGGTCGCCGAGGACGTGGACTTCGGCCAGATCGCGCGCATGGCCTCCGGCGCATCCGGTGCGGAGCTCGCCAACATCGTCAACGAGGCCGCGCTGCGCGCCGTGCGCGACGGCCGGCGCTTTGCCACGCAGTCCGACCTTGAGGAGAGCATTGAGGTCGTCATCGCGGGCTATCAGAAGAAAAACGCCATCCTCACCGACAAGGAAAAGTGGACGGTCGCCTACCACGAGATCGGCCACGCGCTCGTCGCCGCATTGCAGACGCACTCCGCCCCCGTGCAGAAGATCACCATCATTCCGCGCACGTCCGGCGCGCTCGGCTACACGATGCAGGTCGAGGAGGGCAACCACTACCTCATGACAAAAGAGGAGCTGGAAAACAAGATCGCCACGCTCACCGGAGGCCGCGCCGCCGAGGAGGTGCGCTTCGGCGTCATCTCCACCGGCGCATCCAACGACATCGAGCAGGCGACGAAGCTCGCTCGCGGCATGATCACACGCTACGGCATGAGCGAGGAGTTTGACATGGTCGCGCTCGAGACGGTCACGAACCAGTACCTCGGCGGCGACGCCTCCCTCGCCTGCTCGGCTGAGACACAGACGCGGATCGACCATCAGGTCGTCGCGCTCGTGAAAAAAGAGCACGCCAAGGCCATCGGCATCCTCACCGAAAACCGCGCCAAGCTCGACGAGCTGGCCAAGTATCTCTACGAGAAGGAGACCATTACCGGCGAGGAGTTCATGGCCATTCTCAACCGCACCTGACGGACTGCAATGCGGTCGTGCAGCGATCCTGACCCCCGCGAAAGGAGGACCACCGCAACCGTATGAATGAAAAGCTGAAAGAAAAAGTAAAGGAATCTCTCTCCAGCGTCCTGCCGATCACGCTGATCGTGCTGGTGCTGAGCATCACGCTCGTCCCGATGGAGATCGGCACGCTGGCACTGTTCCTGACCGGCGCCGTGCTGCTGATCTTCGGCATGGGCTTTTTCCAGCTCGGCGCCGAAATGTCCATGACCCCGCTCGGCGAAGGTGTCGGCAAGACGCTGGCAAAACGTGAAAAGGTCATTCTGGTCGTGCTCGTGTCGTTCGCGCTCGGTACGATCATTACCATCGCAGAGCCGGATCTGCAGGTGCTGGCAAATCAGGTCGCGTCCATCCCCAACAACGTCCTGATCTGGACAGTCGCCGTCGGCGTAGGCGTCTTTCTGGCGCTGGCCGTGCTGCGCATCTTCTATCGCGCGTCACTGGCAAAGTGTCTGCTGATCGCGTACGCGCTGCTGTTTGCGCTGACGCTGTTTTCCCCGAAGGATTTTCTCGCCGTCGCGTTTGACGCCGGCGGTGTCACGACGGGGCCGATCACCGTGCCGTTTATCATGGCACTGGGCGTCGGCGTGTCGGCGCTGCGCGCCGCGCAGGGGCACGATGACGACAGCTTCGGTCTGGTCGCGCTGTGCAGCGTCGGACCGATCCTGATGGTGCTGCTGCTCGGCATCTTCTACCACCCGAGCGATGCGATCTATTCCGCCGTGGAGATCGCGCCGGTCGTCACAACGCGCGACGTGGCGCAGCAGTTCGCCATCGGCCTGCCGGACTACGCGAAGGAAGTACTGCTGAGCATCCTGCCGATCGTAGCGGTGTGCGTGCTGTTCCAGCTGCTGACGCACTACTACCGCCGGCGGCAGCTGCTGCGCACCGGCGTCGGCTTTCTGTACACCGTCATCGGTCTGATCCTGTTTCTGACCGGCGTGAACATCGGCTTTACGCCCGTGGGCAACCTGCTCGGCTCAGGCCTGGCGGACAACACGTACCGCTGGGTCCTCATACCGATCGGCGCGCTCATCGGCTACTACATCGTCAAGGCGGAGCCCGCCGTGCAGGTGCTCAACAAGCAGGTTGAGGATGTCACCGGCGGCACGGTGTCGCAGAGCATGATGAACACGGCGCTGTCCATCGGCGTGGCCTGCGCGGTGATGCTGTCAATGGTGCGCGTGCTGACCGGCATCAGCATCTACTGGATCCTTGTGCCGGGCTACGCGCTCGCGCTCATCCTCGCGCGCTATGTCCCGTCCGTGTTCGTGGGCATCGCCTTCGACTCCGGCGGCGTGGCGAGCGGTCCCATGACCTCTACCTTCCTGCTGCCGCTGGCCATGGGCGCGTGCACCGCGCTCGGCGGCAACGTCGTCACGGACGCCTTCGGCGTGGTGGCGCTCGTCGCGCTCGCGCCGCCGGTCGCCATTCAGATCATGGGCGTCATTTACGTACACAAAGCCAAAGCCGTGGCGGAGAACAAAGCTGACCTGCTGCCCGATGACGGTGTCATCGACCTGGAGGACGAAGAGATATGATACATTCCGAAAACCGACTCGCACCGCGCATGGTGCTCATCATCACCAACCACGAATACCGCCGCAAGCTCGAGCAGACGTTTCAGAATTTCCGCATCCCGATCTACTACCAGTGTCAGGGACACGGCACAGCGCCGTCGGAAATGCTCGACATCTTCGGGCTGAGCGGCAGCAGCCGCCTGCTCACGATCGGGCTGCTGCCGAAGTTTCTCGTGCGCGACCTGCTTGACGCGCTGCAGCAGCGCATCCCGTTGCATAAGCGCGGTGGCGGCATCGTGCTGACGATCCCGATCACGGGGCTGCAGCGGCCGCTGCTCCAGCTCATGAACGACCAGCTGCGCGAGACCACAGAACAGAAGATCGAAGAAAGGGTGTGTAGCGAAATGTCCGATATGCAAACCGGCGCAGGTTACGCCGCCATCTGGGTCGCGCTCAGCAACGGCTACAGCAGCGACGCCATCGACGCCGCCAGAAGCGCGGGCGCCATGGGCGGCACGATCCTCAAGGGACGCCGCCAGAATTCCGAGCGCATCAGCCGCAAGCTCGGCATCTCCATGCAGGAGGAAGAGGAGTTTGTCGTCATCGTCACGCCGCGCGAGAAAAAGGCCGCCGTCATGAACGCCATCAGCGATGCCTGCGGCCTGCGCACGGATGCGCACGGCATCATCCTCTCGCTGCCGGTGGACGAGGTCATCGGTCTCGAGACCGGCGAGAACACGCTGTAACATTCCTGAATAAGAATCGCAAATGCCGCAGGCAGCCGCCTGCGGCTCTTTTCTTTTTCTATTCCCCTGCAGGCACTTCATTTTCGAATCCCGCGCACGAGCGCCATGACCGCGCCGTAGAGCACCCCCGCGACCGCCCAGAGGATCCATGTGTCCTGCGGCTGCGCGTCCCACCACGGTCCGAACGTCCAGAGCAGATACGCCGCCGTAACCGTGAGCCAGTAGATGCTGCTGATTGCGCCAACAACACCGTTTTGCCGCTTGCGCGGCCGGACATAGTCGCCCTCTTCGAGCAGCCGGTCCATCGCCGCCTGATACACGCCGCCATAGACAAACAACGCACTGCCAACACCCGCCAGTACGAGCAGCAGACAGACCGCCGCAACATACAGCAGATCCGGCCCGTTCAGACAGACGGCGATAAACAGCGGCACCGCTGACAGGATGCACAGCACCGTGCCCGCGACCTTTCCACGCGTGTGCTCCGGTGCAGCCGCCGCCCGGCGCTCACGCACCATGCCGGTCACACCGTAGGCCGTCTCAAACGGCTCGGTCTCCAGAAAAGCATACGCTTTCACCTGCGCGGCGCACGTGATGAACACCGCCACCGCAGCCGCCACAAGCACCAGCAGCACGCACAGACCGATGCCCGCCGCCGCATTTTCCGAGAGGGCCGCGCCCGGCCGGTCGCTGAGCGCGGCAAGCAAAAGCAGCGCCACCGGTGAGAGCACACACAGCAGCGTCGCCGCCGCGAGTTTCGGCGCGGCCGCCCGCCGCAGCGACAGATAGTCCGCCGCCTGCTCCATCGTCACGCAGCGCAGCGGCGCATCCGGCTCACTCTGAGCCGGTTCCGGCTCGCCGAGCTCTTCTTTTAATAAGTAATCGGTCGTGACGCCGAACAGGCGGCTCATCTGCACGACTTTCTGCATATCGGGCACGGACTGCGCGCCCTCCCACTTCGACACCGACTGGCGCGACACACCCAGCTGTGCCGCCAGTTCCTCCTGTGACCAGCCGGCGCGCTTGCGCAGGGTCACGATCTTCTCTGCCAATAGCATAAGCGGCTTCCTCCCGTATTGTTTTTCCGTTTCCGGCTGAGGACAGGATACCAGATCGGCCGGTTGCGCACCACCAAGGCGACTGTCAAATGTGTCAACCGGCGGTTGCAGGGGTATGATTTCAGCAATTTCAGCATATCGTGCCGCCGCGCAGCTGTCAAGCCGAACGGCGAAAACCTTTCAGGCACTGTAAGTGGATTTTGCGCGCCGGGTGTTGTACCATGGCAGCAGAATCCAAAGGAGGTATGTGCAATGGACCCAATTCTCGAAATTGCAGCCCTGAAGAAATATTATGGCAAGGAGCCGAATCTGACACGCGCGCTCGACGGCATCTCGTTTCAGGTCATGCCGGGCGAGTTTCTTGGCATCATGGGCAGCAGCGGCTCGGGCAAATCGACGCTGCTCAACTGCATCGCGACCGTCATCGCGCCGACCGCCGGCGCCGTCGCCCTGCACGGCAAGTGCGTCACGACGCTGCACGGAAAAGCGCTGGCCGACTACCGCGGCAAGGAGATCGGCTACCTGTTTCAGAACTTTGAGCTCATCGATAACCTCACCGGCCGCGAGAACATCCTCCTGCCGCTGTCACTGCACGGTGTGTCCGAGACCGAGAGCCGCGAGCGGCTGACAAAGCTTGCAGGCTATCTGGAAGTGGCAGATGTGCTCGACAAGTTCCCGGCGCAGATGTCCGGCGGGCAAAAGCAGCGCATCGCAGCGGCGCGCGCACTCATTCTCGACCCCGAGATCGTGCTGGCGGACGAGCCGACCGGCGCGCTCGACTCGAAAAACGCCCGCGCGCTCATGGAAAAGCTCTCCGGTCTGAACACGGACGCCGGCACGACCATCCTCATGGTGACGCACGACTGCAACGCCGCAAGCTACTGCAAGCGCATCCTCTTCATTCAGGACGGTGTGCTCTTTCACGAGCTGCGGCGCGACGTGCCAGACGAGACGCAGCAGGCATTCTACGGGCGCATTCTGGCCGTGATGGCGCAGCTGGGAGGGGGCAGTGCCAATGTTCTCTGAACTCGTCAAACGCAACAGCCGCCGCAGCCGCCGGGAAAACGGACTGTTTTTCACGTCCCTGCTCATCTCGATCATCGCGTTTTACATCATCCTCTCCCTGTCGCATCAGGACGTGATGGTGTTCCTGCAGCGCATGGAGAGCAACGCCGTGAACCGGCTGCTGACGCTCGTCCCGGTGCTGTACGGGCTGACGCTGTTCATTTTGTTCTTTCTCGTATACTACGCCAACCGCTTTCAACTCGCGCGGCGGCGGCACGAATTCGGTGTGTACCTCATGCTCGGTATGCAGCGGCGCAAGCTCTTCGGCATGCTGCTGGCGGAGGATCTGCGCTCGAGTCTCATCGCGCTGGCCATCGGCCTGCCGGCGGCGGTGCTCATTTCGGAGGTCATCAGCCTCGTCACGGCGCGGCTCGTCGGGCTCGGCATCGTGGGGCATCGCTTCGCGCTGTCGCTGCCCGCCATCGGCTGGACGGCCGTGGGCTTTCTTGCGATCAAGCTGCTGGCCTCACTCATCCTCAGCGGGAAGATCGTGCGCGAAGAGATCGGCGCGCTGCTCACGGAGACGCCCGAGGGCACGAAAAAGCAGCGCCCCGCCGCCGTCTACGCTGCGGCGCTCGTGCTGGGCATCGCACTGCTCGCCGGTGCATATACGTCTGCCATCCGCGGGTATGCGTGGAGCGGCCTGCGCTACATGGCGGGCACGCTCGCGCTCGGCGTGGCGGGCACGCTGCTGCTGTTTTACGGGCTGCGCGTCATCATCGACCGGCTGGCGCGGCGCGGAGACCGCGCGGGCAAACTGCGGGTATTTAACTTCCGCCAGGTCGAGGAGACGGTCATCCACCGCTCGGGGACGCTGGCAATCAGTTCCCTGCTCATCCTTGCGGCGCTGTGCTGCTTCGGCGCGGGCGTTGCGACCGCGCGCTCCTCCAGAGCCGAGGCACACACGCTCGACTACACCTTCCCCACCGACAGCAAAAGCGCCGACACCGTGCGCGAAACGCTGACGGCGCACGGGCTCGACAGCGCTTTTTCCGACCTCTTCGAGATGCGCATCGGCCGCGTGCGCACGAGCACGGACTACCAGAACACCGTGAAATTCCCCGCCTTGCAGCGCACCATCGATGCCATGCCCGTCTCCGACGAGCGGCAGCAGCTGCAATACATGCTGGAGGCCGTGGGCTACCCGCACCTCATCGCGCTCAGCGGCTACAACCGTCTGCTGGCCGCGGCCGGTCTGCCGGAGCTGACGCTTGCGGACGATGAGGCCGCCGTCTACTGCGACAGTGAGGTCTCCCTGGCCAGCCGCACGGCGCTGATCAACCGCCTGATCGCAGAGGACTCGGCCATCACGATCGACGGTGCACCGTTTACGCTCGTGGGGCAGGTGCAGTCGGTGAGCGTCGTCACCGACCGGTCGATCACGATGTTGTTCGCGCTCATCGTGCCGGACGCGGCGTTCGAGCACTACACGCAGGGCGACTATGACGTCTACCTCGACGGCGTGCTCGCCCCGTCCATGACGGAGGGCAAGAGCCTCATGAATGCCATCGCGGACATGAACGGGCAGCTCGACCCGCTCGGACTGGAATACGAGAGCTACCTGCAAAACCTCGGCCGGGAGCTGTTTTACATCGTCGCGGCAAGCTACCTGACCATTTATCTGGCGATCATCTTCCTCGTCGTGGCCAACACCATCATCGGCGTGCAGTTTCTCATGGGCCAGCAGAAGGCCGCGCGCCGCTACCGGACGCTCGTGCGCCTCGGCGCAGAGCACGACACGCTCTGCCGCGCAGCAAAGGCACAGATCAACTGGTACTTCGGCCTGCCGGTCGGCGTGGCGGCGGTCAGCAGCCTGTTTGGCGTGCGCGCGCTCTTTTCCGGCATCCTCTCTGCCAGCGCACAGAGCGGCATGACGGAAATGATGATCGCCGCCGGAGCTATGATTTTGCTGCTGTGTGTGGTAGAATGGATCTACATGGCAGCCGTCAAGCGCTCCAGCAGCAAATACCTGCTGACCCTGATGGCGCCGGAACGCGAAGAATAACGCAGAAAGGGGGCGGCGCGATGAAGCACATCGCCGTCGTGGAAGATGAGGCGCTCGTGCGCGAGGAACTTGCGGATATGCTGCGCCGCGCAGACTACGCCGTCACGGAGATCACGGACTTTTCCGCCGTGACCGGGCAGCTGCTCGCGCTCGCCCCCGATCTGGTGCTGCTGGACCTGAATCTGCCGGAGGTGAGCGGCTTTCAGATCTGCCGCGACATCAAGCGGCGCAGCGCCCTGCCGGTGCTTGTGCTGACCTCACGCGACCAGCTGCGCGACGAGGTGCACGCGCTCGAGCTCGGGGCGGACGAATACCTCACCAAGCCCTACCGCAGAGAGCGGCTGCTGGCGCGCATCGGAAACGTCCTCAAGCGCTACGAGGGGCGGCCGAACCTGCTCGAGGGGGCAGATTTCCTGCTCGACCGGCAGACCTACACGCTCTTCATCCACAACCGGTCCGTCGTCCTGCCGCCGAATCAGGGCAAGCTGCTTGAAGCGCTGCTGACGCACGGCGGGCAGACCGTCACAAAGGACGACCTGATCCGCGCCCTCTGGGGCACGACGGAGTTCATCGATGAAAACGCGCTGCAGGTCAACCTCACGCGGCTGAAAAAGACGATGGCGTCCCTCGGTATGCGCCAGCAGCTCGTGTCCGTGCGCGGCGTCGGCTACCGGCTGGAGGTGGCGCATGAAGCATAACGGAAGCTACCTGCGGCAGTACCTGCCGTGGCTGGGACTGCTGCTGGGCGTGGACGCGCTCGCGGCGCTGCTGCTCTGGCTGGCGGACGCGCGGGCCTTCGCCGCCATGGCGGCCGTGATCGTGCTGGCGACGGTGTTTCTGTTCGCCTGTGTGTGCGCCGTGCTCTGCGCACGGGCAAAACGGCGGGAGCAAGCCTTCACGGCCTTTCTGGCCACACCGGACGCGGCACACGAACAGGCGCTGTGCCGCCTGCTCTCCCCGTGCGAGGCGCAGAGCGTTCACCTGCTCGGCGAAACGCTGCGCGCGCAGCAGCAGACCATCGCACAATTGCAAACGCAGATGGACGACTACGAGGACTACGTGGAGCTCTGGGCGCACGAAGTGAAAACGCCGCTGGCGCTGCTGACGCTCGTGCTCGACAATCGGCGCGACACGCTGCCGGAGGCGGTCGGCTTCAAGCTCGACTACGCACGCAACCGGATGCAGGCGTTCATTGACCAGATGCTCTACTACGCACGTCTGCGCGGCGCGCGGCGCGACTATCGGTTCGAGCGCCTGACACTGCGCAGCTGCATCGACGAGGTGCTCGACGATTACCGCCCGCTGCTGGAGGAAAAGGGTTTCCGGGTCGAGATCCGGCTTGCGGACGAGACCGTATTCACCGACCGGCGCGGGCTGTGTTTCCTGCTCGGACAACTCGTAAGCAACAGCGTGAAATACACAAGCGATGCGCCGGTACTCACGTTTTCGCTCACGTGCAGCACGGCCGAGACCGTCCTCACCGTCCGTGACAACGGGCCGGGCGTGCGCGCATGCGACCTGCCGTATGTGTTTGAAAAGGGCTTCACCGGTGACTCCGGTCACGAAAAGAGCAAGGCCACCGGCATGGGCCTCTATCTCGCACGCGAGATCGCAAAGGAGCTCGGGCTCACGCTCAGCGCCGCGTCCGACTGGGGCGCAGGTTTTGAAATTCGGGTCACATTCCCGGTCGTAGAAGAATGAATATTGAAGATCCGGCGCCGCTGTTCGCGGCGCCGGATTTTTTCTGCCATGCCTTGCACCCTCGGGCTCCCCCGCTGCTCAGTCGCCGCGCACTGCAGCCGCACACCCCACTGCGCAAGATGCCCCGGCAGCTTTCGCTGCCGGGGAAAGCCCGATCAATCGAGCTTTCGTGTGATCTCATTCGAGGCGGGTCTTGCACCCTCGGGCTCCCCCGCTGCTCAGTCGCCGCGCACTGCAGCCACACACCCCACTGCGCAAGATGCCCCGGCAGCCGAGGCTGCCGGGGCAAAGGGGGATGCGACATCTAACGGGTGGTACGTCAGACGATGTTATACTTCTTGAGCAGATCCACCACGACGTTGTTGACCAGCGGCTCCTTGACGAGGTCGAGCAGCGGCAGCACCGACGGGAGCAGGAACTCCAGCGGCTTCTTGCCGTCGAGCAGCTTGCTGGTGGCGTAGAGCAGGTCGCGGATATCATACACGCTGCCCCAGACCTCGGGCACGCCGCGGTCGACGTTGCAGAGCGTATAGACCGCTTCCATCGCGGTGCGGATGGAGTACTCGGTGGTGAACACGGTGTCGCGCGGGGTATCGGCGAACTGGCCGACGAACGCGAGGTTGACCGAACCGTCGGGCACGACCTTCGGGCGGTCGCCTTCGGCTCTGGGCTCAAAGAACGTGGTGACGTAAGGCATCATGCACGGCGTGGTGTTGCATTCGTTCGTGGCCAGATCCATGATCTGATCCTCGGGGATGCCGATGTGGTACAGCCACTCTGCTGCCAGCTCGATGCCGGTGCAGTCGCACATGTTCTTCTTGATGAAGTCGCCCTTGTCGTCCCAGCAGTTGAGGCCGTAGACCCAGATCAGGCAGTGATCCTTCGGCTGCTCCTGGAACTGACCCTGACGGTTGATGGTCCAGCTGATGAGCCAGCTCGAGTCGCGGCAGGTGACGATGCCGCCGGTGACGACCTTGCCGGAGAGCGGGTCGCGCTTGCAGATCTTCTGGATCGCATCGAGGATCTGCTTGTTGGCCGTGTCGACCGTCCAGGACTCCCAGCTGGTCTCCTTGATGTCCTTGAAGAACTTCTCGGGATGGCCGAACGCCGGATCCTGCGCGGCGAGCTTCTTCCACATCTCGACGGACGGGCCTTCGCCGTTCTTGACCTTCACGACCGGTGCATGGGTGTTGTCGCCGTAAGCGGACGCGTCGCCCTGGCAGCCGTTGGTGCAGATGACGAGATCGTTCTCGGTAAGCTCGATGACCTTTTCCACGCCGCCCTGGGTGTACTCGATCTTCTTGGCGACCTTCTTGTCCTCGGTGCAGTCGCAGACGATGTTCGTGACCGTGGTGTCGAAGAGGACCTTTCCACCGTGGTCGGTGATGTACTTGCACATCGGGAGGATCATCGACTCATACTGGTTGTAGCGGGTGAAGCGCAGCGCGCTCAGGTCGGGCAGACCGTCGATGTGGTGGATGTAGCGCTGCAGGTAGAGCTTCATCTCAAGGGCGCTGTGCCACTTCTCGAACGCGAACATGGTCTGCCAGTAGGTCCAGAAGTTCGTGGCGTAGAACTCATCGTCAAACACGTCATCGATCTTCTTGTCCTCGAGGGACTTGTTGGTCGCCATGAACAGCTTGAGCAGCTGCGTGGCGGCGCCCGGCGTCAGGCCGTACTTACGGTCGGTATGGGCGTCCTGGCCCTGCTTCTCGGTGACGCGGCACAGGGAGAAGTTCGGGTCTTCCTTGTTGAGGTAGTAGTACTCGGAGAAGATCGTCTCGCCCGGGTTCACGATCGACGGGATGGACTTGAACAGATCCCACATGCACTCGAAGTGGTTATCCATCTCACGGCCGCCGCGCATGATGAAGCCCTTGGTCGCATCGTAGATGCCGTCGCAGGAGCCGCCGGCTACGGGCAGGTGCTCAAAGAGCGTGATGTGCTCACCGGGCATCTGCGCATCGCGGATCAAAAAGCAGGCCGCTGCCAGACCGGCCAGACCGGTGCCGACGACATAAGCCGACTTATTCTCGATGCCTTCGGGTTTTTTCGGCGTTGCAAACGCCTCATAGTTACCGCTGCTGTAATACATTCTGTGTACCTCCCATTCATGATGTGTTTTCCGTATTTTTTGTGCAGTCCGTCTGCACGGTTTCTTCTGTTACTGTCACTAACACTTGCTTCGAAAAAAAAGAAGCTTTCGTTTGACAATTATCAATATAGCGCATTTTGCCGTCTTTACTGCACCATTTGTTACACAAATGGCCGTAATTAAACATGACCGTGCGGTTTTGTTGAATGTCACAAGTTTGACGACTTTTCATTGTGTATTTTGACCGTTTTTCGCCGCATGTCCGATTCGAATGTGTCGTTTAGCACAAAAAAGAGGCTGCTCGGAAGCGAAATCACGCTTCCAAGCAGCCTTGCTATCTATGAAATCGGAGAAAAAACTGCCTATAAATTGGCCATACTCTCGAGTGCGGAGCGGTCGAGCACGTAGATCTTCCCGCGGCCGGTCTGCAGCAGCCCCATCTGGCGCATGCCCTCAAGCTCTCTGCTGATGACCTCTCTGGTCGTGCCGAGGTGGTGCGAGATCTCCTCGTGCGTGATGCGCGCGAAGCCGTCCTCGGGGTGTGCATCGGCTTTTTCAAGCACGACGCGCGCGATGCAGCTGCGCAGCGGGTGGAAGAAATAATACTCAATGTTATTGAGCACCTTCTGTACATTGCGCGCCGCAGTGCTGCGCAGAAACTGCTCCACGACCGGGGCCTCGGCACAAAGCGGACGCAGCGCAACGATGTTGATATAGGCAAACACGGCATCACTGCTCGCCTGCAGGATGGGCATTGTGTCGCCCGGCTCAGCGCTGTCGAGCGTGTTGAGCACGCAGCAGCCGCCGCTGACGACCGACAGCAGTGTGATCTCGCGGCCGGTATCCGTCGCGATAAACACACGCAGTCCGCCGGAGAGCACGAGGAAAAGTCCGTTTCGCTCCGGCATGGAAAACACAACATTGTCCCCCGCGCGGTATGAGCGGACGATGGTGTTCAGGCGCAGCATCTGCTGCTGGGAGCTTGTGAGCGCATCCCAAAACGGCAGACACGGCGTGAAATCGTAGGAACGCTTGGTTCTATTCTTCTCCGTACTACTCACCTCCGCGGTATTTGTCCATATGTTACTGCCACTAACACATCTGCATAAAAAAAGAAAAGATGATATTATCTTATCAAACCGAGGCTGTCGCTCTGTATCCTTTGTTACACATCTCGCGTTTTTTCAGTTTTGTTACACAACGCAGGCGCGCTCGACTCATTTTTGATGTAGTTGACGAGCAGCTCACCGGTAAATTGCACGACCGCGACCGGTGAAACGCCGAAGGACAGGTTCTCATAGATCGTCGTGCCGGTATATGCGTTGAGCAGGCACTGGTACACGGCATAGATGTTCACGTCCGGCCGGATCGATCCGTCGGCCACGCCCTCGTGCAGCGCCTTGAGCGCCGGGACGGGGATCTCGCGGTCGTAATACTTCCAGAAGACATTGTTGACGTCGTTGCCCGTCCCCTTCTCCGAGTAGGCGGAAAACATCTCACGCGTGTAGTCATACCACTCAGGCCGGCGGTCATAAGTGCGAAAATAGATATGCATGCAGACGACGAACTTTTCATACCCGTTCTTGCAGGACGCGGCCTCGCGGGTATACTGCGCCATGAAATCCGAGAAAAACGTCGCCAATGCATCGCGCCACGCAGCAAAGACAAGCGCGTCCTTGTTGCGGAAATAGCGATACAGCGACGTCGGTGTCAGGCCGGCGGCCTCGGCGATGCGGCTGATGGGCGTCGCGGCGATGCCGTCGGCAATGAACAGCGACTGCGCCACACAAATGACCCGCTGGATGTTCTGTTCGCGTTGCTCGCTGCGTTTCATGGCTGCACCTCCCGTGTGAATACTGCCTACAGTATGCCATGTTTCCCCGCCGTTTGCAACTGAAAATGAAGCGTGCCCGCTGAAACCTGCCCCGGAAAGCGCAAAAAGGGCGCTCTGTCGAAGCAGAGCGCCCACACAGGGGGTTACATTTTACGCTGTGCGGCGATTAGGCCTGCTCAGCCTTCTTGCTGTTAGACGCGATCGCCTTGCCGCCCTCGACAACGAGGTCGATTGCAAGGATGACCAGCAGGACAGCCAGAATACCACGGATGTAGAACCAGGCAACGCCCTGGCCGCCGGCGATGATGCCGACGATCTGAGCCTTGATGGTGAACACCAGAGAGGTCAGCGTCACGAGGATCATGAAGATCATCGGGAAGATGAACATCTTGTTGTTTCTGCCCATCTTGCCGAGCCAAGCGGCGACGGCCAGCAGGCCGAGGCCGGCGAGGAGCTGGTTGGCAGCGCCGAACAGGGGCCAGATCTTCGCATAGCCGGTCATGCCGAGCGCGATGCCGAGCACGACGGTGATCGCAGTGGAGACGTACGGGTTGCAGAGAACCTTGCGCGCGCCGGTGACGGTCGGATCGGAGACCTTCTCACCGGGCTTGAGCCAGAACTCCTGGAACATGTAGCGAGCCAGACGGGTCGCGGTATCCAGAGAGGTCAGGCAGAACACGGAGACGGCCAGAACCATCAGCGTGTAGGTGACGTTGACAGCACCTGCACCGAAGACCTTGCCGAGCATCTCGGACAGGCCGGTCGCAAAGACGACGGTCGGGGTGACGACTTCGCCGGTCTTGTAGCGCTCCCAGACGTACGCAACAGCGCACAGGGAAACGAGCGCGAGCACGCACTCGATGAGCATGCCGCCGTAGGCGATGGGCTGCGCGTCCTTCTCGTTGTTGAGCTGCTTGGCAGTCGTGCCGGAGCCAACGAGGGAGTGGAAGCCGGAGATCGCGCCGCAGGCGATGGTCACGAACAGAGCCGGGAACATATAGCCAAGGGAGCTGCCCGTCGGAGCGACGGTGTCAACAAAGCCGGTGAAGGCGGGCATGTCGAGAGACGGATGCGCGCCGACGACGCCGATGAGCGCGAGGAGCATCATGGCGTACAGCAGGAAGGAGCTGAGGTAGTCACGCGGCTGCAGCAGGATCCACACAGGCGTGACGGAAGCCACGAGGATGTAGATGCCGCAGATGATCATCCAGGTCTGGTAGCTGAGGTAGATCGGGTGCCACTTGATGCCGAGCCACATGATCACGGCGATGGCAACAACGCCGATGAGCGTGGACACACCAAGAGGCGCGTTTCTGCGGTACACGAAGAAACCGAAGAAGATCGCCAGGACGATGAACAGCAGCGAGATGATCGCCGTGGTCGCGTTGGCGGCAGACTTCGCCACATCGACAGCGCCGCTCTCCAGATAGGTGGCCTTGAACGTATTGGCAACGATGGACGCGAACGCGGCCACGACCAGGATCAGGGTCAGGTAAGAGAAGATGAGGAACAGGCGCTTTGCCTTCTTGCCGATACTGCTCTCAACAACGGTGCCGATGGACTGGCCGTCGTTGCGGACAGATGCAAACAGTGCGCCGAAGTCATGCACACCGCCGAAGAAGATACCGCCGATGAGGACCCACAGCAGCACCGGGACCCAGCCGAAAACAGCGGCCTGAATAGGACCGTTGATCGGGCCGGCACCCGCGATGGAGGAGAAGTGGTGTCCCATCAGGACAGGGGCTTTTGCGGGGCAGTAGTCCATACCGTCTTCCAGCTCGTGAGCCGGGGTGGTGCGGGACGGGTCGATACCCCACTGTTTGGACAGCCATCCGCCGTAGAACACATAGCCCAAGGCGAGAATGACAATACCAATAATCAGAATTACAGCAGCATTCATTGAATTAACTCCCTTCTTTCATATTCTTAAACAGTGTTGTCTTCAACAACTGTGCTGTACTGCGTCCGCTGCCGTTGGCAGCCGTTTTGCCGGTGCTCAGCTCCGCAACGCCGGTGTGGTAATCCATCCAGCCGTGGAAGGCGAGCTTGAAGCTCTTATAAATACGTGTGCGGCGCAGGGCGCGCAGCGCATCCGGCTCACAGATGTCACACAAAAAGATCGCCGTGATATAAGAGCACATATGGTTCGGACCCGGCTCGATCCGCTGCAGGCCGTCTGCACGCGCCTGCTCACGGCACTGCTCGAAGATCTCCTTCGTGAGCACGGGCACCGAGAAAATGTAGACATATTCGTTGTTGTCGGCCTCCCAGAGCTTGGCGGCCTTGACCAGAACATATTTCTCAGAGTGGATGTGCAGCCCGGCCTCCGCGACCAGATGGCCCTTCGGCTCCTCGTGGCGCACAACATCAAAATATCCCGAATAACTGTGGCACAGTTTGTCGAGCGCTTCTTCGCGGGTCATTCGCTGTCCTCCCCGTTCGATGCAGAATTTTCATAGTATGGTTTCATGCAGGTCATGAACAAACTAAGAACAAAGTGTAAACACATTGCTAAGATTATGATAGCGCGCACACCAGAATCTTTCAAGTGAAAAGAATGACAAATATCTGGTTTCTTTTTTGTCAACTTTTCATAAGCATTGCACAAAAATGCCGAAAGAAGTTGCGTTATGTAAACCGTTTTCGTTCAAATCATACAAGTCTGGTGGGAAACGCAATCTCATGATTTTTCAGCAAAAACATTTGTGGGTCATGAAATTGACGAACTTTTCTTCTGTTTTGCTCATCATTATGTAAACCATGCACAAAACGTGAATTTCTGCCGTGTTAAGAGGCAGGAATTTCGTCGAAAAATGATTGACAAGCGGAATGATTCCTGATAAAATGAAGCGTCTCAATTGGAATGATCTTCAGAGTCTTTCCGAAGCAAGATGCGACCGCCGCCGTGCCCCGCACGCCGGCCAAGGCCATACGGACAGCCGGGTCGAATGCCGCAAACCGCACGCATGTGCGGTGGCAACTTCTGTTGCCTTATTGATTGAGTTAAAAGCTCAAGTTTTATAAGTTGGTCACTTAAAACCAGGCTGCTTTCAGCATCCAAACTTGTGAAATGGTCAATAAGAGTAGTAAAAGTAATCTTTGCTATATAGACTCTCAAGACACGACATTCTGTTGGGAACGGTGTGCACGGGCCGGACGCGGCTGCGTGCCGACGTGCGCCAATCGGATTTGTCTCGCTCACAAGCGCCGCTGCTGACTTTGCAGCGGCGTTTTTTGTGCCTGAAGGGGGACATCAACCATGAAAAAAGTCATTGAGCTCCGGGGCGTCACCAAACAATTTGACGGTGAAACCGTTCTCGACAGCATCGACCTCGACATCTACGACAACGAATTCCTCACGCTGCTCGGCCCCTCCGGCTGCGGCAAGACCACGACCCTGCGCATGATCGGCGGCTTTGAAACGCCCGATCAGGGGGACATTCTCTTCCTCGGAGAGCGCATCAACGACATTCCGCCGCACAAGCGCAACATCAACACCGTCTTTCAGCGCTATGCCCTCTTCCCCCACCTGAACGTGTTTGAAAATGTCGCCTTCCCGCTGCGCGAGCAGAAGCTGCCGCGCGACGAGATCGAGCAGAAGGTCAACGAGATGCTTGCGCTCGTCAAGCTCACGGGCTTTGAGCGGCGCAACGTCACGCGTCTGTCCGGCGGCCAGCAGCAGCGCGTCGCCATCGCGCGTGCACTCGTGAGCCGTCCGCGCGTGCTGCTGCTCGACGAGCCGCTCGCCGCGCTCGACCTGAAGCTGCGCAAGGACATGCAGCAGGAGCTCAAGAACATCCAGAAGGCCACCGGCATCACGTTCGTGTTCGTCACGCACGATCAGGAGGAGGCGCTGAGCATGTCCGACACCATCGTCGTCATGTCGGAAGGGCGCATCCAGCAGATCGGCACGCCGATCGATATATATAATGAGCCGGAAAACGCTTTCGTGGCCGACTTTATCGGTGAGAGCAACATCGTCGACGGCATCATGCGCAAGGATTTCAGCGTCACGTTCTCGGGCCACACGTTCACGTGCGTGGACAAGGGCTTTGCCAAAAACGAGAATGTCGACGTCGTCATCCGTCCGGAGGATGTGGATATCGTGCCCATCGAGCAGGGCATGCTGCGCGGCACGGTCACGTCCATCACGTTCATGGGCGTGCACTATGAGATCATCATCGACATCAACGGCTTCAAGTGGATGATCCAGACGACGGACTACGTCGACGAGGGCGCGGAGGTCGGCCTTTATATCGAGCCCGACGCCATCCACATCATGAAAAAGTCCGAGTATTCGGGCATGTACGGCGACTACTCCTCGTTCAGCAACGAGCTGGACGAGCTCTCGGACGCGGAAAGCGAGCCGGACGAATGAGCAGCCGCATCCGCACCGAAAACCGCCGCGCCTCGCTGGCGCAGCGTCTGGCGCTCGCACCGTATTCCGTGTGGGCGGTCATCTTTGTGGCCGTGCCGCTCGTATTCGTGGCCTACTATGCGTTCACGGATGAGAGCTTCCGGTTCACGACCGAAAACCTGACGAAATTCTTCACCGCCGTGAGCACGATCACCGACGACAGCGGCGCTGCGCGTGAGGTACACACGTACCTGCTCATCTTCTGGCGCTCGGTGAAGCTGGCTGTCATCTCCACGGCCGTCTGCCTGCTCATGGGCTACCCCATCGCGTATATCATCGCGCGCGCCGCACCGCGCACGCAAAAGACGATCATCACGCTCATCATGATCCCGATGTGGATGAACTTCCTCATCCGCACCTACGCGTGGATGACCATCCTGCAGGACACGGGCCTGCTCAACGCGCTCTTTTCCGCGCTGCATCTCGGGCAGGCGCACATCATCGGCACGGAGGCCGCCGTCGTCATCGGTATGGTCTACGACTACTTCCCGTATATGATCCTGCCGATCTACTCGGTCATGGCCAAGATGGACACGCGCCTGATCGAGGCCGCGCGCGACCTCGGCTGCAACAGTCTCGGCGTGCTGCGCCGGGTCATCTTCCCGCTGAGCCTGCCGGGCGTCGTGTCCGGCATCACGATGGTGCTCATCCCGTCGATCAGCACCTTTTATATCTCGCAGAAGCTCGGCAACGGCAAGTTCTTCCTCATCGGCGATGCCATTGAGGGGCAGTACGTGGCCAACAACCTGCACTTTGCCGCCGCCATTGCCTTCATCCTCATGCTGATTCTGCTGGCGGCCATGGCGCTGATGAAGCGCGGCACGAACAAGCGCGTCTACGGAGGTGTGTGATATGAAACGAGCTGCAAAAATCTACACCGCCCTCATCTTCGTGTTTCTGTTTGCGCCGATCGCGATCCTGCTGGTGTTCTCGTTCAACGACGCAAAGAGCCTGTCGGTCTTTTCCGGCTTCTCATTAAAATGGTATTACGAGCTGTTTCGTGACGCCGAAACGCTCAACGCACTCAAAAACACGCTCATCCTCGCCGTGATCGCATCGATCGTCTCGACCGTGATGGGCACGGCTGCCGCCGTGGGCATGAATAAGCTCCGCAGCAAATATCTGCGCGCTGCGCTCGACACCGCGACCGACATCCCCATGATGAATCCGGATATCATTACCGGCATCTCGCTCATGCTCATGTTCGTGTTCTTCGGACGGCTGCTCGGCGCGACCACGAGTCTCGGCTTCTGGTCAATGCTCGCGGCGCACATCACGTTCTGTCTGCCGTATGTCATCATGCAGGTGCTGCCGAAGCTGCAGCAGATGGACCGCGCGCTGCCTGAGGCCGCAATGGACCTCGGCTGCACGCCGGTGCGCGCTTTCTTCCGCGTGGAGGTGCCGGAGATCCTGCCCGGCATCATCACCGGCATGATCATGGCCTTCACGCTCTCGCTCGACGACTTCGTCATCAGCTACTTCACGCAGGGCAGCGGCTTCCAGACGCTCCCGATCCGCATCTACAACATGACGAAAAAGACCGTCACGCCGAAAATGTACGCGCTGGCGACGATCATCTTCTTCGTCATTCTCGCGCTGCTGCTGCTGACCAACCTCGTCGACGAGGACGACACACAGCGTATCCGCGACGCCCGCCGCGCCAAGCGCGAGGGCAAGCCCGCCCGTCCCGCACGCAGCAGCGGCGGCAGCCGCCGTCCCGTGCGCGCCGCCGTCGGTATCCTGACGGCCGCCGCGCTGCTCATCGCCGGCATCAGCATCTACAGCAGCCGGCAGGAAACGCGCGTGCTCAACGTCTACAACTGGGGCGAATACATCTCCGACGGCTCGGACGATTCGCTCAACACCATCACGGCGTTCGAGGAGTGGTACAAGGCGACCTACGGCGTACCCGTCAAGGTCAACTACGACACCTACGCGAGCAACGAGGACATGTATGCAAAGCTCAAGAGCGGCGCCGTGAGCTACGACGTGGTCATCCCGTCGGACTATATGATCGCGCGCATGGAGTCTGAGGATATGCTTCTGCCGCTTAATTACGACAACATCCCGAACTACCAGTATATCTCCGAGGACTTCCGCAGCCTGTACTATGACCCGGACAACACCTACACCGTGCCGTATACCTACGGCATCGTGGGCGTGATCTACAACGCAAACGTCGTGGATGAGGCCGATACGGGCAGCTGGGATCTCATGTGGAACCCGAAGTACGCCGGCAATATCCTGCAGTACAACAATGCGCGCGACGCGCTCGGCACGGCCATGTACCGCGCCGGCATCGACGTCAACACCACCGACCACGACGCGTGGAAGCAGGCGCTGCAGGCGCTTGTCGACCAGCGTCCGCTCGTCAAGAGCTACGTCATGGACGAGATCTACAATATGATGGAGTCCGGTGAGGCCGCCGTCGCCTCCTATTATGCGGGCGATTACTTCACGATGTGCGACGCGCAGGCGGAAAACGTCGATCTGCAGTTTTACTATCCCGACGAGACAAACTACTTCATCGACGCCATGTGCATCCCGTCCTGCTGTCAGGACCAGGAGCTGGCTGAGTGCTTCATCAACTTCATGCTCAGCCGCGAGGCTGCCGTTGCCAACGCCGAATATATCTACTACGCTTCACCGAACCGGCTCGTGTACGAAGACCCGGAATACATCGAGGACATGGGCGAGGACACGATGGACATCCTCTACCCCGGCATCGGCTCATTCCGCGACGAATACAACCGCAGCGCCTACCGCAACCTTGATCAGGACACGCTGACCTTTGTCAACAGTCTCTGGGAGACGCTCAAAATCAATTAAACACCGCGTTCAACCCCGCTCCGGTACCCGGAGCGGGGTTCGGGCTATCAAAAGGGTCTTCCTTTTTGCCGGGAGAACACGCTTTTGCAGCTGCACGCGCAAATGCAATGAGGTTTTCTGCAAGCTGATAGGAAATTATACAAATTTGGTCTTGATTCCCGGCTGCGCTTCCCTTATGATATGTCTTTGGATTTTTACGCATTTCGAACAAAAGGTGAGGAAATTATGCAGGCAATGACCAAACAGCGGCATATGGACATGCTCAACGGGCCGCTCTGGAGCAAGCTCCCGCGCTATGCCCTTCCGGTCGCGGCGACCGGTATTCTCGGACAGCTGTTCAACGCGGCCGACGTCGCCGTCGTCGGCAACTTCACGGGTGAGCTGCGCACGGTCGCCGTGGCCGCTGTCGGCGCAAACAGTCCGGTCATCGGGCTGCTGCTGAATCTGTTCATCGGCATCGCACTCGGTGCGAACGTCGTCATCGCCAACGCCATCGGCCGCGGTGACCGCGAGACCGTGCACCGCGCCGTGCACACCTCCATCGTCACGGCGCTCGTCGGCGGCGTGCTCGTGGCGCTCTTCGGGCAGCTGGTCGCAGGCGGGCTCATGGGACTGCTCAACGTACCGGAGGACGTGTATCCGCTCGCGCTGTCCTACCTGCGCATCTACCTGCTGGGCATGCCGGTCATCCTGCTCTATAACTTTGAGGCCGCCATTTTCCGCAGCATCGGCGACACGAAGATGCCGCTGGCCGCGCTGACGGTCTCCGGCATTCTGAACGTGCTCCTCAACCTGTTTTTCGTCATCGTGCTCAAGATGAACGTCAACGGCGTCGCCATCGCAACGGTGCTCTCGAACGCAGTCAGCTCCGTGCTGCTGCTGCGCCGTCTGCTGCACGGCGACCTTGTGCGCGTCGAGCTGCGGGAGCTGCGCATCGACCGCAACGCATTCAACAAGATCATGCGCATCGGCCTGCCGGCCGGCATCCAGACCGCCATTTTCTCGCTGTCGAACATCATCATCCAGTCGGCCATCAACAGCCTCGGCACGGTCGTCATGGCCGCCTCGAGCGCAGCATTCAACATCGAGATCATCGCCTACGACGTGCTCAACTCCTTCAGTCAGGCGTGCACAACCTTCGTCGGCCAGAACTACGGTGCCGGCAAGATCGACCGCTGCAAGAAGACGATGTTTCTGTGCCTCATCGAGGACTTCATTGCCTCTGCGGTCGCCATCGCGCTCGTACTGCTGACGGGCAAGTATATTCTCGCGATCTTCAACAGCGATCCCGAAGTCATTGCCATCGGCTACACCCGGCTGCTGTTCCTCTTCGGGTCATATATCTTCACGCTGACGTATGAGATCCTGTCGGGCTATCTGCGCGGCTTCGGCATCTCGCTCGCCCCGGCCATTCTGACGCTCTTCGGCGTTTGCGGCGTGCGTATCTTCTGGATCAAGGCCATCTTCCCGATGCACCGGACGTTCCGATCGATCCTGCTCGCCTACCCGATCAGCCTTGCAACGACCACCGTGCTGATTATCGCCGCGCTGCTGATCTGCCGCCCGGCGCACAAGTTTGCCGCCCGCAGCGGCGAACAAACGCAGGCGTGACCCCTGCAAACGCAAGCACCCCCTCGGGCTCTGCCCGAGGGGGTGCTTGCGACTGTCAAAAAGTATTACTTTTTGACAAAGGGGTTTGCGGCCTGACTGCAGCGCACGAGCCGTCCGCCGCCTCCGGCGGACGGCTCGCACGTTTGCAGGCCGAGAAGTATTTTCTTCGCCGCACATGTCGCCGAAGAAAATGATTGGACTTTCTTTCACCGCGCCATTGGCAAAAGCCTACGAGGTTTTTTGGCAAGCAGTTATTCCGTCTTGCGCAACGGTGGTTACTTCTTCACGTTCTGGCAGAAGTTCATCAGGATCGTCGCGACCTGCTGGCGGGCGGCGCTGCCCTGCGGGTCGAGGTAGACCACGCCGTCAGACGCCTTGGTACCGTTGATGAGGCCGAGCGCGACCGCGTCCTGC
>QWCH01000475.1_pt1 | contig 72526 bp, 56 predicted proteins | sample 1972671 | NCBI WGS metagenome assembly QWCH01 (sample SAMN09866713, study PRJNA288562) | Human gut metagenome isolate term3_stool, whole genome shotgun sequencing... | isolation source: gut | host: Homo sapiens | place: USA: California
AGGCGATCTCTAAAGGAGATGGAAAAGGTTTTGGGCCGTATGCCGGATAGCAAGGAAAAGGGGCAGATCCCGATTGATATAGACCTGCTCCTTTGGAATAACGAAATATTGAAACCTGCCGACTGGGAAAAGGAGTATGTGCAATTACTCATGTCTTCTGCTTTTGAATCCGGCCAAAATGATATAAGGAGAGAGGCGGTATCTGAAAAAATCAAAATGGTCGAGTAGAAAGTTCGCCATCCGGGCCAACATTCTTGCCAAAGGATTCTTCCGGGAAGTATAATAATGACCGGTACAAACAGCAAGAGTATGACCATGAGGCCGCAAGTATTGGGCATATTCTTCAAAAGGAAGGATTCGTTCCATATAATTGCCTGTTTCCGGATCGCATGTGTTATGCTTGTCTTGGAGGGAAGGAATTGTGTACGAACCTGTTCCTTCCATATTGTTTGATTGTATGAAGTATTTGATGTCGTCGTAGATCATCCCCCGTGTGAGGGCGGCATATTCACGGGCTTTCTCAGCCGATATGTCCGGGTAGGTCCGGGTAATGAATTCCAGACGTTTGGTGTAATAATTGGGAGTGATGATATTCCCTTTTTCATACATATCCATCTCTTTATATAGTTGTCTCTTTTTCCGGATATTCATCGGATTGGAGCCGGTTGTGAATACCATGCCCAGCTCTTCGTTGATGGATGTCAGGTCTGCAAAGAAGCGGCGAAGATTGTATATATGTTCTATTACGTCGATCGCGATCAACAGTTCGGGTTTTACCTGATTCTCTTTACACCACTTTACCAGGTCGGGGGAATCGCCGCAAATAATCACGTCCGGTCCAGCCAGGTCCAATGCACGACTGATCTCTCTGACCGCGATAACAGATTGCGGATTTCGGTCGATATATATGACTTGTTTGACATTGATAGCTTTCAGTAGCAGACTTAAAAAGCCACATCCGCCCCCATAGTCGACTATAGTCAGGTCTTTATGGTCTTTTTTGAGGGCTAAAACACTGATGAATAAAGTCCTAATGTAAATGTCTTTATAATAGGATATTACTGGCGTTATGTGTGCAAGATATTGCTTATTGTAGTCACTGATAGGCAATTTGTTAAAATCACAATTGAGTACCTTCTCAATGAACTGTTCCATTATATTTTTAAATTCTTCAATTTCCATAAATAAAGTTGTTTAGGCGTTCACCTTGATATTGATTGGAGTAGGTTGGATACAGAGCGTTGCTCCGTTGTTCGACCGATTCCGGGTTTATTTCCGTCTGCATCAATTCCCGGCAGGTACGGATCATCACCTCCGGTGTATTGGCTATATGGCAAAGTTGTTCCAGGCCGCTACCGGTTACCATCAGGCTGTTTACCATTGTATGTCGCCCGGCAAAAAGGCTGTTCAGCAGTTTCAGCTTCAAGCCGGTTGCCTGGAAAGTAACCAATGCATGCACTTGTGCTTCGTGTATCAGTTCGCCCATCCGTTCTTCCGTCGGGTTGGCTTCGATATGGATATTCGGGAACGGTGCGGCTGCTTTTAATAAGGAAGGGGGCGGATTCATACCGGCGATAATACAGCGGCTATTTAGTTTGCTGAATACGTTTTGAATCAGGAACAGGGCAGCCTGCGTATTTTCGATAACCGACAACTTGCCGTGATACAGGATGAAATCGGACGAACCGGGCTTTACCGTAATCCGGTCATTCGTGTGAAAGCAAGGCATAAATTCGATCCGCTTGTCCGGAAACTGGTGGCGCAGATAATCCGTGTCGGTTGTCGATACGGCGATCACCAAGTCGGCATGTCTCACTACTTTCTGGTATCGTTTGAAGCGCCAAGCCTCTATTCGGAAGAAACATTTCCGGACCGGATGACTTTCTGCTTGTGCCAGATGATTGTAATAATCATGCTCTATATTTGCTTCCCGGTATATCTTTATCCGGTTTTTCAGCCGGGGATCACTCATGTAATAACAGCAATGAAGCCCTTCGAACAGGATCGGGTAATCGTTCTTCAGCAGGTTGGCGATCAATTGCGGTTCTTTGCGGCTGTACACATTGTAGGGCAACAGGCTGATGTTGGTACGTAATCCCGTATGCCGTTTGTAATAATATACCTTTTCACACATCGCCTCCAATTCCGGCGAATGTGGCCGTTCATATTCGAAGCAGTGCAGGATGATTTTTACACCACATTGGCGTAATGCCTTCATCTTATAGTACACATCGATAATCCCTCCGTAATTGGCCGGCCAGGGAATATTGAATGCGATTATGTTCAGGTATTTCTCCATGTCTGTCATTTGCTGTTCAGGCGGGTAAAGATACGCATAAATTGCTCCGCTTGTCTTTTACGGGAGAAATGTTCGATTGCTTCCCGGTCCACCTCTATGTGCGTATATCCCTTTTCCTGCCAGAAGAGATAGTGTTGCAAGATAAATTGGTAAACTTCATCTGCTGTCTGGGCTGCTAAGCCGGTATGGGTTTTGTTGATGGCGGATTCCAGGCAACTTTCGTCACTCTTTACGCAAAGTAGGGGTTTCTCGACAGCCATTGCTTCAAAAAGTTTGGTAGTCATAAAACCTTTGGGACCATCGGAAGAAAACTTATTGGCCAGTTGCAGCAAAATAGAACTGCGGTTCAGGATGCCGGGGATCTCGGATGCCGGGACATAATCGGAGAAATCCATGTAACGTTCGATCGGATAGGATGCCGCCGCCTGCTTTATCATGGTTGCCGATTCGGAATCGACATACCATTGTATCCGGAACTGTTCCGGTGAAATGCGCTTTTCCCGGTCGAGCCGGTCGATGGCTTCAAAGAGAAGGCGTGGGTCACGGGTTGCCAGACTGATCAGACGGCCGGTATAGGTTATAACGAAACAGGATGTCCGGTGTTGTTCGGGAAAAAAGATTTCCGGATCGTAGCCGTTATAAATAAGTTCCGTTTGCAGGTTGTATGCCTTGAGTTTCTCTACGTGCCAGGGGGAAACGGTTGTTACGCAATCCGCTTTCTTCAATGTTTCATTCCTGTCCCGTAGCAGTTTGTTACGGAAAGCAGTGGTAACTTTCTTATCCAGCCAGGGGAATAGCCGGAAGCTGTGGGCAATATATTCGGTAGCGGCATATTGCTCGATGATATCACGCAAGTCGGCAACAAACGGAAGATGGTATTTCTCGGCCAGTGCTTTGGCTGCCGGTAGAGGAAAGGCCCGGTAAGTACTGCAAAGTATTCCGTCGTAACCGCCCTCTTCCAGTAAACGTGATGCCGCTTTTGCTATCTTTTTATCTTTATAGTGAAAAAGAAAGTCCAGAATAAGCACGAATATCCATTCCAGTTTTCGCAGGATTCCTCCTTTCGAATGAAAAAAGTTGATGTAAGTGACCGGAATGTCACCTTGCAGGAAGGAAAAAGTCTTGTCGTTGATCTGCTCGGTGACCACGACAGGAGTCCATCCGGCCCGTTTCATGTATTTGCATAAATACCCCATTCGAGGACCGAAAGCGGGGGGAAACATATCACATAATATCAGTATCTTCATGCTTTCTTTAGTTCTTCAATGATGGCGGCAAATAGCTTGCGTTGCCAGTCGACGGAAACATTCGGTTTGATCCGGTCGGTAATGGAATCGTTATGCCAGAGTAAAACCAACTCACCGTTGCTCTCTGCTACTTGTCCGGCCAATTGTAGGGAGTAGGCCAAGGCTTCCTCATAGCTGAGATTCATGTACACCGGTTCGTTCAGGCTGCATTCCATAATTGTCAGCGGATGAAGGACGAGCGACGAGATCCGCTTGTTTTCCGGATTGATCCAATGTACGGGGCGGCAGGTTCCGAGACGAAAACCGGCTACATCCGGATAACCCATTGTGAAATCGTCCGTTATTCCGGCTTTTTCCAACCAGTCCATATCTTCCGGTTCGCATGAAGCCAGATAATGGTGGCGGTTGTAGTTAACCGATCCTCCGGCCTGTTTCTCCAACAGTTCCTTTTCTGCCGCAATAAGCGCTGGGGTCTTGCCGGCATCGTAGCTGGCGTGCAGGCCGATTCGACCGTTTTCAGCTTTGCAGAGGAGCAATAACTCTTGCAGCTCTTTTGAGTGCAATTTATAATAAGGCCTGTCGTAAACGGATGATCCGCCCGATTTGATAAAGAAAACAGATTCACAACGTTCTTTACCGATGGCCTTTTTCAGTTCATTTCCTTGTTCCAATAGCCAGGGAAACGTGTAGAACGGGTCTTCCCGCAACGGGCCGCAGAATATTTTCCACGCTTGTGCGAATCCGATACCTTTGACTGTTTCCCGTATCAGATTGCGGAAAGTCCGGCAATAGAAAGGAGCGTCCACATCATGTGTCAGCCATACTTTTTGTATTTGTGGAGCCGGCTCGGTTGCCGATTGCACACGTGCCTGGCGTAACCAGCGGCGCAGCAGTTTCCCGTATTCGTCAACGATCGGGCGATGAATGAATCCGGCTTTATAAGGTAAAGACTCTTTTCCGGGGAAGCGGCCGTGTATATCCCGCACGTTCCGTTTCCGTATCTCTTCATATCGTGTCAGAAGGAAGTAGGCGCTGGCAACAATGTCGGCATGCACTACCCATGTATCGCCGTACCATTCCACCTTTGGGGAACCGAATAATAAGGGAACACCTTCAATTTCGTTTAGCGGCAGTCCGGGCATGGACTCGGCTGTCCCGTAGACTTCATCCCGGAAGAAAGGAGAGGGGATGATGACCACGCGATAGTGGGAGAACTTGTTCGGGTCCGAAGTGTAGCCCACCAGGCTGCTCAACGTACCGGCTCTTTCTCCCCCGATCAGAAATTTGATGATGTATTTGATAAAGTCCCTCATGATCAATTTATTGTTTACAGGAACAGGCGAACGACTTCGAACGCTTCGGCATAAGGACAGCCGGCTTGTACGCCGCGTGCCTTAGCCAGCGAAAAGATAAACTCTTCGGAGAGATAGTCGCGTGCTCCCTGCGATTCGTATGCTTTCAATGCTTTCACTTTGGCCTGGATGTGTTCCCGGCTCAGTTCGACGAAGCATTGCGTGTTGAATGTCAGATTGTTCCAGATTAGTTCGTAGCCTAATAAAGTCGTGTTTTTGAAAGCCCGCAAGCCTTCCTGGGCGATTGTCGTATGATCCTGGTGGATGTCGTGCAGGCTCGGGATAAAGACCAGATCAAAGTTATTCGCTTTTTTGAGGCGGATCAGTTCTTCCAGTATTTCCTGCCGGGCATATCCTAACTTGCGCACTTCGTAATTGTAAATGATAAGATTTTCCGGTAATATGCCTAACAGGGCGGTCGCCTTTTTCACTTCCGTTTTCAGGACATCCTTCGGGAAACCTTCGGGCACGGACTGTTGGGCGGTAGAGAAAGCGACATAGGTTACTTTCTTTCCCAATCCTACCAATTTGCTTATCGTTCCTCCCAATCCTAATTCCCCGTCGTCGGTATGGGGGGCTAAGACCAGTATGTTGTTGTAGCTGTTTAACATGCTAATTCGGACTTATGGATTATGAGTTATAACTCTTTTCATTTTTAAATAGACTCTATTTAATAAACTTAGTTTTCCTCTGGTTATTGTGAAGAAAGGCGTTTGAATTGCACCAAATTCTCGGAAAAAGCGTTCGACTCCCGGTATCATGGAACCTTCAAAGTCGAATACGTCTGTAAATTGTGAGACGTAACGGATACATTCCCATAATATAAGGCTATGCGCACCGGATTCCCGTAAGGCCGGATCGCCTCCGCCTGCCAGATACCAAGCCGAACTTTCTTGCCAGACGATAAAAACGGCTGCGTGCAAACGTCCCTGATCGTCGTATCCTCCCCATAAGTCTCCCTGGTTTCGTTCCCGGCAGACGGTGATCAGTTTTACCAGTGTTTCCGTGTCTTCCTTATTCGTAGTATGTTGACGTTCGAATGTCTGTGCCTGTACTTTCAAGAATTCTTCGATGGAAATACCTCTCTTAACAGTGATATGATATTTGTCTTTTGCTTTTGTGATGTTCCGGCGGATATTGGGACTCATGTTTTCCCGGAGTGCGTCTGCATCCTGAATACCTTTCAGCAGGTATGTATAACGCGTAGTTTGTTGGTAACCCTCCCAATAGAAAGGCAGCCAATCGGTAATATCATAATGGAAGTTTTGCAGGAAATGCGGATAAGGTTTCAGGTTTTCCAGTAATTGTTTACATAAAGCCTGCCGCCTGCCTAATGCCTTCGTGTATTTGGTGTCGTCGGATTCGGGTGCGAACCAGGGACCCATCGTTTGTGTACAGGAAGGCATCGAAATAATATTCCGTTGCGGAATGTAAAGCGGCATGGCTGCCGTGACTTTCTCTTTTTCTTCAACCAACAAGACTTTCCATCTGTCTTTGCCGCAAACCGTATCGAGCCACCAGTCACGGGAGAAAATGGGAATGCTTTTCTCTGCGCTGCAAAGTTGATGGTATTTGTCTTTCATTTTTAATGTATGATTTAACTGTTACTTTTGGCTTGATCCAAAAGTAACCAAAAGATCAAGGCCGAACCCGCTTCGCTACTCCGTTTCCTTCGTTCGCTGTCGCGTCTGAAACTCGCTTCGCTCAGACAGCAGACGCTCCGGGCGCTCACTGCGCTTAACGCTCACCGGCTTAGGCCGGAGGTAGAGCCTGACGGCTCTGTTGAGGATTGTGATACCGGTAGTCCCTTTGCGATCCCGCATCGAGTGCGGGAACAGGGAGCATCCTTGTCCCCGTGCTTGACACGGGGCCGCAGAGGAACAGACGGTTCGGCCTTGACCTTTTGGTTACTTTTGGGTCAAGCCAAAAGTAATTAAATGATCTTATCCTTTCAATGCCTCGAATATCAAACCCGACAGCTCTTCAGCCAGTTCCGGGTTATCAGCAATGCACTGTTTGGCGGCATCTCGTCCCTGGCCTAACTTCGTTTCGTTGTAGCTGTACCATGAGCCGCTTTTCTTGATGATGTTCAGCTCGGCTGCCAGGTCGATGATTTCACCGGCTTTGGAGATGCCTTCACCAAACATGATGTCGAATTCAGCCTTGCGGAAAGGAGGTGCCACCTTGTTCTTCACTACTTTGACACGCACCTGGTTCCCCTTGATTTCGTCTCCGTCTTTCAACTTGCCGATGCTGCGGATATCCAGACGTACGGAAGCATAGAACTTCAGGGCATTACCACCGGTTGTCGTTTCGGGATTACCGAACATCACACCGATCTTGTCACGCAACTGGTTGATAAAGATACAAGTCGTATTTGTCTTGTTGATGGCCGCCGTCAGTTTACGCAATGCCTGAGACATCAAACGCGCCTGCAAACCCATCTTGCTGTCACCCATATCGCCTTCGATTTCAGCTTTCGGCGTCAGGGCGGCAACAGAGTCGATAACCACGATGTCTACGGCAGACGAACGGATCAACTGTTCCGCGATTTCCAATGCCTGTTCACCGTTGTCCGGCTGCGATATCCAGAGGTTTTCCACGTCTACTCCCAACTTTTCGGCATAGAAACGGTCGAAAGCATGCTCTGCATCGATAAATGCAGCGATACCGCCTGCTTTCTGTGCTTCGGCTATCGCATGGATGGCCAGGGTTGTCTTACCGGACGATTCCGGACCGTAGATTTCAATCACGCGGCCTCTCGGATAACCGCCTACGCCTAAAGCTGCGTTCAAGGCGATAGAACCGGTCGGGATCACTTCGATATTTTCAATACTTTCGTCGCCTAACTTCATGATAGAACCTTTTCCGTAGTTCTTCTCAATCTTGTCCATTGCTGCGCGAAGCGCTTTCAACTTGTCTGTGTTCACAGCCGCTTTTTCGGCTGCAGGCTGCTTGCCTTCTTCGAATAAATCTTCTTTTGCCATTTCCTTTTTATAGATTAAGGATTTGATTTGCATGGTCTTTAGTCTTCACCTCTTTCGGGCCGATGATGTTGGTAACGATACCTTCTTCATTGATTATAAAGGTGGTACGGAGAGTCCCCATGTATGAACGTCCGTACAGTTTCTTTTCCGCCCAGACCCCGAACTGCTGTTGCAGGGTCGTATCCGTATCAGCGATGAGGCTGAAAGGAAGTTCCTGTTTTGCGATAAATCCCTGGTGGGACTTGGCGCTGTCTTTGCTGACACCAATCACTTCGTAGCCTGCCGCCCGCAATTCTTCGTAACCGTCACGAAGGCTGCAAGCCTCGGCTGTACAGCCGCTGGTGTTGTCTTTCGGATAGAAATAGAGGGCTAACTTCTTTCCTTTGAAATCGCTTAGCTTTATCTCTTTTCCGTTCTGGTCAAGTCCCAATACTTCGGGTGCTTTATCTCCTATTTGTATTGCCATATACTTGTTTTACTTGATGTTATAATTCATTTTACGTGTCACATCCGCTTTCTTACGAGCTTTCCGTCCGAAGACTTTGCCTAAAAGTTGCCGCCCCATGTGATGGCTGGCGGCATACGATTCGAATGTCTCCGTCCGGTAGTCGAAATCATCCTGCCAGCACTCCTGGGGAGAGACGTAACAGTAAGTGATCTTTTCGATACTGTTATCGTCCGCCTCGTTTTCTTCCAGCACAATGATGTTCTGCTTCTCAGGCACCAGGCAGGTGATCTGTCTGCGGCGGCACTCTTCGATTAGCGGAACCAGCACGGCGTCATACCGAGCGTATATCTTTGCCAGATCGAAATCCTTGTATTCGCTTTCCCCGATTTTCTGGATCGGGCGGAGTTGCAGGATATCCAGTTCGTCGCCGACCACTTCCCAGATACGGCTCAGTTCTTCCAGGTTGTCGTTGTTGATCGTATAATTGATGCGCAACTTAAACTCCGGATGTTGTCTCTTCACCTCTGCGACGTTGGCGAGCAACTGTCGGAACAGGTCGAAACGGCCGTTCGTCATCAGATATTCGTACGTCTCGCGTGTAAAGCCGTGTGCCGAAAGCGTCAGTTCGTCCAAGCCGTTCTCTACGGCAGCGGTCAGCTGTTCTTTCGTCAACAGATTCCCGTTGGTCGTAAGCGAAACGTATGGGACCCGATATTTCTTCCCTAATGCAATGACCTTTACCAGGTCTTTGTGCAACGTCGGTTCAGCTCCGCATCCGACCTGAAGTTTCAGGGCACGGTGGAACAAGCTGCCGGCAATGGCTTCCATCTCTTCGTATTTCAAGGAACCCCGCAGGCTTTTCCGTTTCTCCTCGTCACTGAAATAACACATCTTGCAACGGAAGTTACAGGCCAGCACCGGATCGAGAAAGACTCCGATATACCGTTTCCCCAATACATGAAACAGCCAAAGTCCCAATAGCTTGAGCCTTCTGCTCTTGATTCGCGTACCGAGGCGCAGTATGTTATAAATGTTCATTTAGAGTTCCAGGTCCACATTGAACAGTTCGTGCCAAGGCAATCCCTGTTCGTTCAGTTCCTTCATGAATGGATCGGGATCAAACTCTTCTACGTTCCACACGCCCGGTTTCTTCCAAACGCCCTGCATGAACAGTTTGGCGCCGATCATGGCCGGAACACCTGTCGTATAGCTAACGCCCTGTGCACCGGTTTCCAGGTAAGCGGCATGGTGGCTACAGTTATTATATACGTAGTAAGTCAGCTCCTTGCCATCCTTGATACCGCGGATACGGCAGCCGATAGACGTTTCGCCCGTATAGTTTTCTCCCAGATCTCCCGGATTCGGCAATACGGCTTTCAGGAACTGGATCGGAACGATTTCCTGTCCGTTATACATAATCGGGTCGATGCGGGCCATGCCAATGTTCTGGATCACACGCAGGTGAGTCAGGTACTCCTGTCCGAAAGTCATCCAGAAGCGGGCACGCTTGATTGTCGGGAAGTTCTTTGTCAGGCTTTCCAACTCTTCGTGATACATCAGGTAAGACTCTTTCGGGCCTACGTTCGGATAATTCAACGGCTTGTGTACGGACAGCGGATCTGTTTCCTTCCATTCCCCGTCTTCGTAATACTTACCGCGTTGGGTAATCTCGCGGATATTGATTTCCGGATTGAAGTTGGTTGCGAATGCCTTATGGTGGTCACCTGCATTGCAGTCCACGATATCCAGATATTGTATCTCGTCGAAATGATGCTTGGCAGCATAAGCCGTATATACACCTGTCACGCCCGGATCGAATCCGCAGCCCAGGATAGCGGTCAGGCCGGCATCCTCGAAACGCTTCTTGTATGCCCACTGCCAGCTGTATTGGTATTTAGCTTCGTCCAGCGGTTCGTAATTGGCCGTGTCGAGATAGCTGACACCGTATGCCAGGCAGGCATCCATGATATGAAGGTCCTGATAGGGCAAAGCCAGGTTTACTACTAAGTCCGGTTTAAAGGCGTTGAACAGGGCAACCAGTTCTTCTACGTTGTCCGCGTCTACCTGTGCTGTCTGCACCTTTACATTTTTGATATCGGCAGCAATCTTGTCGCACTTGCTTTTCGTACGGCTGGCAACCATGATATCGGTAAAGACATCCGCGTTCATCGCGATTTTCTTAACAGCAACGGTACTAACGCCCCCTGCACCAATCACTAATACTCTTCCCATTTACTAATAGAATTAATCTTGTTAATATACAGTTTACAAGGTTTTAAACCTAACCACAAATATACGATGATTCTTTGAATAATCGGGTAAGGTCGGAAATAAAAAGATTTCCCTGCGGATGACACAAAAGTTTCTCCCTGATGGAACTAAAGTTTCTTGCCGGTGAAACAAAAGTTTCCTGACGATGAAACTTTAGTTTCATGCTGTCGAAAAAGATGAAACAAAAGTTTCAGAGCATTAGGGATGGTGAAACAAAAGTGCAGGTATGCCGGACACGGCAATTCTCAGAACTTAATGCTGCCGGTAACAGCCTGTTCGATTTCGGTAAAGAGTTCCGGGAAAGGTTTTGCTTTTGCCGGAATAGGGTCGTGGATGATCAGTTCGATGCAGTTGCCGAGTCCTAAAGGAAAGTACCCCCACTTTGTTATTTTCCATGCGTTGTTGATGGTGATTGGTACGACGTAGGCCGACGGAGCATACTTGGTGAGGATTTTCAGTCCGTTTTCGGCAAAAGGACGGGGTTTACCTGTTTTACTTCGTGTCCCTTCCGGGAATATGACTGCCGAACGTTTGTTTGTTTCAATATATTCAGCCATTACACGGATGGCTGTCAGTGCCTGTTTGGGGTCTTTCCGGTTGATAAGCACAGAACCGCCGTGGTTGAGGTTGTATGAAATGCTGGGAATGCCTTTGCCTAATTCGATTTTACTGATGAACTTAGGATGTACCTTGCGCATGAACCAGCAAATGGTGGTGATGTCGTACATACTCTGGTGGTTCGAGGCGATTATAAGAGGCAAGCCGGTCGGGAGCTTTTCTAATCCGCTTACTTTGTACCTTGTTCCCAATATGCGCGTATTAGCAACTAAGAAGAAATTCATGACATCCACACTCTTTTTATGTGCTTTATAACCAAAGAGGTTGAAGCATACCCACTGTACCGCGTGGAAGCATCCCAGTGTAATTCCGAATAACAAATAGTAGATAGCTGAAAGCGGATACGAAATGATTTTTTCCATTTTATCCTTTAAATTGTATTTTGTAAATTTGACTTTATCCTCATTAACGAAGTAACAAAAGTATAAAAAAAATTCTACTTTTGAACCTCCGGTTTCTCTCAGAGGCTTTCTTTTTTTATCTTACATTATAATAAGGTCCATATATTTCCTATCTTTGCGGCGGTTTACATATCATTTTATTTGTTTGTGACCAAATTGATTTTATAATAGTTTAAAATATAAATATAATGTATAGAACAAGAACTTGTGGCGACCTGCGCCTTGCTGATGAAGGCCTGGTGATTACGCTGGCCGGCTGGGTGCAGAAAACCCGTAAAATGGGTGGTATGACGTTTGTGGATATCCGCGACCGTTATGGTATTACGCAATTGGTGTTTAACCAGGAAGTGGATGCTGCTCTTTGTGAGAAAGCAAATAAACTGGGACGCGAATATGTTATCCAGGTAACAGGGACCGTTCGCGAACGTTCCAGTAAGAATCCGAACATTCCTACCGGTGAGATCGAAATCATTGTTTCAGACTTGAATATCCTGAATGCAGCCGTAACTCCTCCCTTCACGATTGAAGACGAGACGGACGGAGGTGACGACCTGCGTATGAAATACCGTTATCTGGACTTGCGCCGTAACGCTGTCCGCAAGAACCTGGAACTGCGTCATAAGATGGCTTTCGAGGTGCGTAACTATCTGGATAAGCAGGGTTTCCTGGAAGTGGAAACTCCGGTGCTTGTAAACTCCACTCCGGAAGGGGCTCGCGACTTTGTGGTGCCTTCCCGCATGAATCCCGGACAGTTCTATGCATTGCCGCAGTCTCCGCAGACGTTGAAGCAGTTGTTGATGGTTTCCGGTTTCGACCGCTATTTCCAGATCGTGAAATGTTTCCGTGATGAAGACCTGCGTGCAGACCGCCAGCCGGAATTTACACAGATCGACTGCGAGATGAGCTTCGTGGAACAGGAAGATGTGTTGAATATTTTCGAAGGAATGGCCAAACACCTGTTCAAGACCATTCGTGGTGTCGAGATAAAGGAAGCCTTCCCGCGTATGACCTGGCACGATGCCATGAAATATTACGGAAGCGATAAGCCGGACTTGCGTTTCGGTATGAAGTTCGTTGAACTGATGGACATCATGAAGGGACACGGTTTCTCTGTATTCGATGGCGCTGCCTACATCGGCGGTATCTGTGCTGAAGGCGCGGCAACTTACACCCGTAAACAACTGGATGCGCTGACGGAATTTGTAAAACGTCCACAGATCGGCGCGAAAGGTATGGTTTATGCCCGCGTGGAAGCAGACGGCAACGTGAAATCGAGCGTAGACAAGTTCTATACGCAGGAAGTCTTGCAGCAGATGAAGGAAGCCTTCGGTGCTAAGCCGGGCGACCTGATCCTGATCCTTTCCGGTGACGATGCGATGAAGACCCGCAAACAGCTTTGCGAATTGCGTCTGGAAGTGGCCGGCCAGTTGGGACTGCGCGACAAGAACAAGTTTGCTTGCCTGTGGGTGATCGACTTCCCGCTGTTCGAGTGGAGCGAAGAAGACCAGCGTTTCTATGCTATGCATCACCCGTTCACATCTCCCAAACCCGAAGATATCCCGTTGCTGGATAGCGATACGGGAGCTGTTCGTGCGAATGCATACGACATGGTTATCAATGGCGTTGAAGTGGGTGGCGGTTCTATCCGTATCCATGACAGTAAATTGCAGGATAAGATGTTCCAGTTGCTGGGCTTCACCGAAGAAAAGGCGCAGGAACGTTTCGGCTTCCTGATGAATGCCTTTAAATATGGCGCGCCTCCTCACGGTGGTTTGGCTTATGGCCTGGATCGTTGGGTGTCTCTGTTTGCCGGCCTGGATTCTATCCGCGACTGTATCGCATTCCCGAAAAACAATTCCGGTCGCGATGTCATGCTGGATGCTCCCGGTCAACTGGACGATTCGCAGTTGGAAGAACTGTGCCTGAAAGTAGATATAAAGGAATAATGTGATAATTGGGTAATGTGCCAATATGCCAATGAAAGAGATTGGCATATTGACAAATTGATAAATTCATTGATTATGGTAAGGGTTAAGGATATTCTGAAAGAAATCGAGCAATACGCTCCGTTGCCATTGCAGGAAAGCTTTGACAACGCAGGTGTGCAGGTCGGGGATGTGAATCAGCCTGCCACCGGTGCGCTTCTTTGCCTGGACGTGACCGAAGAGGTGGTCGACGAGGCGATAGAGGCGGGTTGCAACCTGATTATTTCTCATCATCCTTTGGCCTTTAAAGCATTTAAGTCTCTGACGGGTTCTACCTATATCGAGCGGTGTATGATGAAGGCGTGCAAGTATGATCTGGTGATCTATGCCGCCCATACCAATCTCGATAATGCGGCGGGAGGCGTGAACTTCCGCCTGGCGGAACTGATCGGGCTGGAAAATGTGCGTGTATTGAGCCCGCAGAAAGGGGCTTTGCTGAAGCTGGTCACTTTTGTGCCGGAAGCCTACGCCGAGCTGGTCAGGACAACCTTGTTCAATGCCGGGGCCGGGACTATCGGGAATTATGACTCCTGTAGTTTCAGCCTATCGGGGAGTGGAACGTTCCGTGCCGGCGAAGGCACGAACCCGTTCTGCGGTGAAATAGGCGAGTTGCATGTAGAGCCGGAAGTGCGTATCGAAATGGTATTGCCGGCTTTCCGTAAATCGACGGTTACACGTGCGTTGCTTTCCGTCCATCCGTATGAAGAGCCTGTCTTTGATTTTTATTCCCTGGATAATGCCTGGGATCAGGTTGGTTCCGGTGTAGTGGGAGAGTTGCCCGAAGAAGAGGACGAGTTGGGCTTCCTGCAACGGATAAAAGATTTGTTCCAGGTAGGTTGTGTGAAACATTCCGCCCTGACCGGCAAACCGATACGGGAAGTCGCTTTATGCGGAGGCAGCGGCGCTTTCCTGATCAAAGATGCTATCAGTTATGGTGCGGACGTCTTCATTACGGGAGAGGCTAAATACAATGATTTTTACGATGTCGAGGACCGTATTCTGCTGGCTGTTATAGGTCATTATGAAAGCGAAGTCTGTACAAAAGACATCTTTTATAAGATAATATCGAAAAAATTCCCTACCTTTGCGGTACATTTTTCGAATGTTAATTCAAACCCGGTAAAATATTTATAGAATGGCTACAGATAAACAATCAGCTGAAAAAGAGATTACAGTTGAAGAAAAGCTTTCTACACTGTATCAGCTTCAGACGATGATGACTGAAATTGATAAGATCAAAACGCTTCGCGGCGAGCTTCCTTTGGAAGTGCAGGACCTGGAAGATGAGATCGCAGGTCTGGAAACACGTCTTCAGAACTATCAGACAGAAATCAAGGACTTTGAGAATGCTGTTGTAGAACAGAAACATAAGATCACGGAGTCTACCGGTCTGATTGAAAAATATAAAACGCAGTTGGATAACGTGCGTAACAACCGTGAATTCGACAACTTGTCTAAAGAAATAGAATTCCAGGGTCTTGAGATCGAATTCTCAGAAAAGAAGATTCGTGAATTCGGAGAAGCGATCGTTCAGAAGAAAGCCGAGATTGCCGAACTGACCGAAAGACTGGACGGCCGTAAAGCCGATTTGACTCTGAAGCAGAGTGAACTGGAACAGATCATTTCCGAGACAAAGCAGGACGAAGAGAAACTGCGTGAAAAAGCAAAGAAACTGGAAGCGAATATCGAACCGCGTCTGTTGACTGCTTTCAAACGTATCCGTAAAGGTGCGCGTAACGGTCTGGCTGTCGTATATATCCAGCGTGATGCTTGCGGTGGTTGCTTTAACAAGATTCCGCCACAGAAGCAGATGGATATCAAATTGCGTAAGAAGATTATCGTTTGCGAATATTGCGGTCGTATCATGATCGACCCTGAATTGGCAGGCATAGAAGAATAAGTAGATGCGCGACGTTGTACGTGCATATATAGAGAAATATCAGTTGCTTACTGAAAGCCTTCCGGTTTTGGTCGGTGTAAGTGGCGGAGCAGATTCAATAGCCCTACTCACCCTTTTGGTGGAGTCGGGCTATTCCTGTATTGCGGCGCATTGTAATTTCCATTTGCGAGGCGACGAATCCGTGCGCGACGAACAGTTCACGAGGGAATATGCAAGACAGTTGAATGTGCCTTTCCTGAAAGTGGATTTCGATACCCGGCAATATGCGGCGGAACGTCATCTCTCGATTGAAATGGCAGCGCGTGAATTGCGCTATAATTGGTTTGAAAAGCAGCGTCTCGCAACAGGGGCGCAGGCCATTGCCGTAGCCCATCACCGCGACGACAGTGTGGAGACGCTTTTGATGAATCTGGTACGCGGGACCGGTATCCGGGGAATGAGCGGCATCCGGCCGAGGAATGGGTTTGTGGTACGTCCTTTGCTTGCCGTAAGTCGTGCGGATATCCTGGAGTGGCTCGCCGGCCGTAACCTGAGATATGTCACAGACAGTACAAACGAATCGGATGCCTATACCCGTAACTTTATCCGCCTGCGTGTCCTTCCTCTTTTAGAGGAACTCAATCCTTCTGTCAAGACGGCTATAGCCCGTACTTCCGAACATCTGGCGGCTGCCGAAGCCGTTTATCTGCATGTTGTGGAGGAGGCGAGGGGGCGTGTTGTCGAAGCGGGCGACCGTCTTTCCATTGCAGCTTTAATGCATTATCCTTCTCCCGATGCTATTTTGTATGAACTGCTCAAAACCTATAATTTCACCCGCCTGGTAGCGGAAGCTGTTTATCTCTCCCTGACGAAAGAACCGGGCAAGGTCTTTTATTCTTCGACCCACCGGTTGGTAAAAGACCGGGATTATCTGTTGCTTTCCCCCCTTGTAAAAGAAGAGGTCAAAGAATATACGTTAACCGGCTGCGAGCAGAACTGGTCCGGGCCTGTTGAACTTTCTTTTGAAAAGGTTGTTATAAAGGAAGATTTCCACATCCGGAAAGATAAGAATATCGCCTATTTTGATTACGACAAGCTGATTTTCCCGCTTACATTGCGTACCTGGAAAGAAGGAGACTGGTTTATTCCTTTCGGAATGAAAGGGCGCAAGAAACTGAGCGATTATTTTTCGGATCGTAAGTTCAGTCGTCTCGACAAGGAACAAACGTGGCTTTTATGCAGTGGAGACGCTGTTATCTGGGTTGTGGGAGAACGGCCGGATAACCGTTTTTGTTTGGACAAAATGACTAAAAGCGTGTTAGTTGTGCATTTTTTTCCGACAAAAAGCGAGAGTAAATAAAAAATATTATTACATTTGCACAGATTTACTCCGCAGATGTGTTACTAATGATTCAAATTAGCTGAACAATCCGGTTTTCACATGAAATTATTAATTATCAAATTATAAAAGATACAATGATTGCGTTGTACGCGTACCGTACCAGGTCGTGTCGTACGCCGTTTTTATTATTCACTTCGCATTATGCAAAAATATAACATTCTAGAACTAAATGAAAAACTCCTTCCTGAGTTGCAAAGTATAGCGGAAGAGTTAGGTATTAAAAAAGTAAGCTCTTTGAAAAAGGAGGAGCTTGTATACAGAATTCTTGACGAACAGGCTATCTCATATGCCGGCATTCAGGCTGAAAAGGAGAAAGAGAAGGAGGCAAAGAAAGCAGAAAGGCAAACCAAGGCTAAGAAAACTCCTAAAGCTGCAGCCCCGAAAGGTGCAAAAGCCGATGCCAAAACAAAGGTTGCCGTTCCTGCCACACCCGTAGCCGGCTCAGTTGAAGAAGTTGCAGTAGAAACCAAGGAACAGCCCGAACGTAAGAAACGGACTCGTATCGAAAAGAAAGATAAGGTGGCTGGCGCTGCTGTCCCGACTCGTGAGAATGACGAAGTTGTCGTTTCGAAGAATCAGGTCTCTGCCAATGCTCCCTCTCCTGCACCCGAAGCTGTCGCTCAGGTAACCGAGGCTCCGGCCAACGCTCCGGTTGAAGAAGAAAAGCCTGTTGCAAAGAAGGTAATAGTGAAAAAGGCTGATAAAGCTGAAAAGCCGTTGCTTCCTCCTGTTGTGGTAGAATCTGCCGGTGAAGAACTGCCGGTTGAAGCAGTTCCCGAAGTAACAGTGGAACCCGCCGTGGCAGAAACTCCTGCCGCTCCTGCTTCAGCAGAAGAACCCAAACGTGTGGTATTCCGCCATCCGGATACCAAATCGGTGCTCGACCAGCTTTTCCCGTTCTCTTCTACACCTGCTAAACCGGAACCGAAGGCACAAAGCGAACAACCGGCTCCGCAGCAGAACGCTCCTCGTCAGAATAACAACAGACAGAACAATCAGAATAATCATAACAACCAGCGCAACAATAATAACAATAATAACGCGCCTCAGGAAAAGCAATACGAATTTGACGGCATTCTGACTGGTGTCGGCGTATTGGAAATGATGCCTGACGGATATGGTTTCCTGCGTTCTTCCGATTATAACTATTTGACTTCCCCGGATGATATCTACGTATCGCAGTCACAGATCAAATTGTTCGGTCTGAAGACCGGTGACGTGGTGGAAGGTGCTATCCGTCCTCCGAAGGAAGGTGAAAAGTATTTCCCGCTTGTAAAAGTGGACAAGATCAACGGCCGTACGCCGGAAGAGGTTCGCGACCGTGTTCCTTTCGATCATCTGACTCCGCTTTTCCCGGATGAAAAGTTCATGCTGACGGCCCGTAAAGCTCCGAAAGTATATGATAATATCGCCGTACGTGTTGTAGACCTGTTCTCGCCGATCGGAAAAGGGCAGCGTGGTCTGATCGTGGCACAGCCGAAGACCGGTAAGACGATGCTGCTGAAAGATATAGCCAATGCAATTGCTGCTAATCATCCGGAAGTGTATATGATCGTCCTGCTGATCGACGAACGCCCGGAAGAAGTAACCGACATGGCCCGTAGCGTAGATGCGGAAGTGATCGCTTCTACATTCGATGAACCGGCGGAACGTCACGTGAAGATTGCCGAAATCGTATTGAACAAGGCAAAACGTATGGTCGAATGCGGTCATGATGTTGTGATCCTGTTAGACTCTATTACACGTCTGGCACGTGCTTATAATACGGTTCAGCCTGCTTCCGGTAAGGTTCTTTCCGGTGGTGTGGATGCTAACGCCTTGCAGAAGCCGAAACGTTTCTTCGGTGCTGCCCGTAACATCGAAAACGGCGGTAGCCTGACAATCCTGGCAACAGCGTTGACAGAGACTGGTTCCAAGATGGATGATGTGATCTTTGAAGAATTTAAGGGTACAGGTAATATGGAATTGCAGTTGGATCGCAAGCTGGCAAACAAGCGCGTTTATCCGGCTGTCGATATTACGGCTTCCAGCACGCGTCGTGATGACTTGCTGCAGGATGAAAGCACTGTAAACCGTATGTGGATCTTGCGTAAATACCTGGCCGATATGAACTCTATGGAAGCTATGGAATTTGTCAAGAAACGCATGGAACAGACATTCGATAATATGGAGTTTCTGGCTTCGATGAACGGATAAATAAATAGAAAGAATAAATAAAAACGCAGATTAGGCTGATGCTTGATCTGCGTTTTTTATTTGCTAACATTGCTTCTTTCTTTAGGAGGTATATTCTTATGAGTTAAGCATCCTTCCTTGGTCTTCCCCGGCGGCGTTGTCCGTTGCCGGAATTTCCTCCCGGACGGCTGTTGCCTTTTCCGCTGTCTTTCCGGGGGCGTCCTCTGCCACGGCGTACGTTGGCGTACTTTTCCGGTTCATACAAAGGGGCTTCTCCGAATTTCGGGTCGATCGGGATTTTGTACACCTCTTTTTCCAGGAATTGTTCGATACGTTTGAACTGGGCCTGTTCCTCTGTGGAGACAAAGGTAATTGCCAAACCTTCTCCGCCTGTACCGCGAGCCGTACGTCCGATACGGTGTACATAGTCTTCCGGATCGTGGGGAATGTCGAAGTTGACAACCAATTTGATATCGTTGATATCGATACCGCGTGATACGACGTCGGTTGCGACCAAAATATCGATACGTCCGTTCTTGAACTCTTTCATTACCTCTTCGCGTTGTGACTGTTCGAGGTCGGAGTGCATGGCGGCTACGTTAAACTTCATTCGTTTCAGCGTGGCAGCCAGTTCCTTCACTTTCATTTTTGACGATGAAAATATGATGACACGTTGGGGACGGCTTTGTGAAAACAGATCTTCCAGAATATGCAGCTTCTGCATATCGTAACAGATATAAGCCGTTTGCATGATCGATTCGGGCGGACGCGAGATAGCGATTTTGACTTCTTCCGGATTCTTCAGGATCGTTTTGGCTAACGTACGGATTTTGGGAGGCATGGTTGCAGAGAACATAATGGTCTGACAAGTTTCAGGCAGCAGTTTCTGCACTTGCATGATGTCTTCATAAAATCCCATGTCAAGCATCCGGTCTGCTTCATCCAGGATGAAGAAGGAAACCTGCGACAGGTCGACCGTACCCAGTTTGATATGGGACAACAAACGCCCTGGAGTCGCAATCACAATATCGGCCCCCATTTCCATGCCACGCTTCTGTTGTTTCCAAGCAATACCATCCGTTCCCCCGTATACAGCAACGGCGGAGACAGGAACAAAGTAGGTGAAACCTTCTATTTGTTGGTCAATCTGTTGTGCCAGTTCACGCGTAGGAGCCATGATAACGGCATTGATTGCATTGGCCGGATGTAATCCTTTACTGAGTTCGTTGATCACCGGCAACACATAAGCCGCTGTTTTCCCTGTCCCTGTTTGTGCACAGGCAATAATGTCTTTCCCTTCCAATATAACCGGAATCGTTAGTTCCTGTACAGGAGTCGTCTCCTGGAAATTCATCGCATCGAGGCCGTCCAATACAGCCTCTTCTAAATCCAATTCGTCAAATCTCATCTTTCATCATTAAATTCCCGGTAAAGGTATATAATATTTGGCAATATTTATTATTAGTAGCATGGCTCTTCTTTTAAAATTGCTGTTTTTTTCAATCGAGGGTTGATTTTAATGAGGGTTTGCGGGCATATTGTAATAAAAATAAATATCTTTATACCCACATTAGCGTTTAAAAGCATTTATTGTTATGGGCAGCACACAGGGAGGAAGTGACATTCTACCGATCTTACGGAATCAGGATTCATTACATGAACTGATTAATACAATCTTGGATAAACTACCGTTAGGTGTATTTGTAAAAGATGCAGAGAATGATTTCAAGTATCTTTATTGGAATCATTTTATGGAAGAAATTACCGGTATTTACACAAATGAAGTTGAGGGGCATAATGATTTTGAACTTAATTTCGATGCCATTATGTCGGCTGAAAAGCGCCTGATATTGGACAGTGATATTATGAATACGGGTAAAACGGTAGAGTTTAAGGGTAGGATAACGAATAAGCGTGGTGTCCGGAAAGATATAGAAGTAACCAAATTCCCCATCTCATTGAGTAACGGCAAGCCTTTATTGTTAGCTTTATGGCGTGATGTTACATCCCGTAAAGTGATGGAAAATGAACTGCGCCGTTCTCAGGTACTCACCAAAATGGCTTTGTCCTCCAATGATATCCGCCTCTGCTCGGTCTTTGTGAATCCGGAAAGCAAACGAAATTATAACGACTCGGTTGTCCAGGTAAATAACTGGCTTCCGGGAAAGGAAGACGAGTTGGTCAAAATCTCTTGGCTGCGTTTTGCCGCACGTGTCCATCCGGATGATAGAGAGATGCATGATGAAGCTTTTCGTAAATTATGCCGGGGTGAAATATCGGAAATAAAAATAGAATTACGTGTGAAATATCCGGGCATGGATGCATATCATTGGCGTGAGTCGTCCGCTTCCGTTTATGAGCGCGATGAGCAGGGGAGGGCGCTTGTGGTTTTGGGATGTACGATCAATATACAAGAGCGTAAAGGGCAGGAATTGAATCTCGAGGAAGCAAAGCATAAAGCGGAACTTGCCGATAAGATGAAATCAAAGTATCTGGCCGATATGAGCCACGAGATCCGTACACCGTTGAATGCGATCACGGGTTTTTCGGAATTGATGGCTTTTGCCGATTCTGACGAAGAGCGCCAGGGGTATTATGAAATCATCAAGGCAAACAACCAGTTATTGATGCAATTAATAAACGATATCCTCGATCTGTCAAAAATAGAGGCGGATGCGATCAAGATCAGTTATGCGCCTGTCGATATAAATGACTTGATGGACACAACGTTCGCTTCCGTTAAATTGCGTATGCCGGAAGGAGTTCAGCTACTTCTTGAAAAAGGGTGTGCCTCTTGTACATTCGGGACAGACAGTATCCGTTTGTTGCAGCTGATTAATAACCTGGCGAATAATGCCATCAAGAATACCAAGGAGGGAAGTATTACTTTGGGATATACTTGTCTGCAGGATAAAAAATTGGAGTTCTATGTCAGGGATACGGGTATCGGCATAGCAAAAGATAAATTGGATAGCCTTTTTACCCGCTTTGTCAAGGTGAACGATTATGTGGAAGGCATCGGCTTAGGGCTCGCCATCTGTCAGGGATTAGTGACGAAGATGGGCGGTTCCATGCACGTGGAGTCGGAGCTTGGAGTCGGTTCAACTTTCTTCTTCATACTGCCATCGCATGATGAATAATTTATTAGCACGTTATCTGTAGTATTTCTTATATATCTTATCAAATGTCCCGTTTTTCCGAATCTGGTCCAGCCAGCTGTTCAGGCTGTCGAGCAGGATGGGAGAGTCTTTACGGACTGCCCACGACTGAAGTTGCGTGAAGCTTATATCTGTTTTGATATCTATTTCGGGGAGTTGCTTTTGGGAAAGTGTCGCAATCTGTTGGTCGCAAACGGCATAATCGATATCTCCTTTGGCCACCATGATGGCGAGTTGTTCACCTGAATATAGCTCATCTTCTACCACATAAATCGTATCGCCGATCTCATGTCCCAAGTTCTGGAGCCGGAGCCGGGCGGGAGAATCTTTCGGTATATATAGGGTTTTACCGGCGAGGTCAAGCTGATTACGGAGCGGTTTGATCCCTTTATTGGCTTCTTCCGTTCGCTGTACCAGGACTTGTTTATTGAGTACGATCGGTTCCGTGAACAGATATTCTTCTTTGATATCGCTGGTGATAGGAATGTTGCGGGCAATAATGTCGCATTTGTTCTCTTCAAGCTCTTGAAAACTTTCGGCAAGGCTCATCTCCAGATGAGTCTGGACTTCCAGACCGGACAGTTTGGCTATCTCCTGGCTCAGTTCGTATTGAAAACCTTCTATTGTGTCGCCTGCCACATAATAACCGGATTGATTGTATTCGGTCACCATCCGCAGGATTCCTTCTTGCTTTATCTCCGGATAATCGCGTGGGAGTATTTCTGCTTTTGGCATCGTTTTCAGACGCCATAGCATGATCATGGTTGCAACGGCTATAATCAGCAGTCCGGCATAGACTCCTATCAGCTTCCTCGATTTCATAAAATCAGTTGTTGAATGTTACGGCCACGCCCATTTTCAGGACAAATGGATCCAGCGGATAATGCGCCAGCGAGAAGTAGTTCGGATTGACGAACTTGGAACTCAGGTTGTAGCCCATCACAAAGAAACGGGCCTGTTTCAGATGGAAATTGACGTAAGCGTTGACGAGCGGGTAATTGCCGACTTTCACTTCGTCCTGCAGTTGGAACTGCTGGGTAGCCGGTTCGTAGTACGGAGCGTAATAAGAGGTATTATAATACATATTGGCTCCAAGCTGCATAGTCAACACTTTTGCTACTTTAAACTTTACATACATATTTGTGTACAGGCTGATCTGCGGTAGCGGCAGTACGTCTTTGTCGCTGCTCAATTGATAGGCAACTTCGTTTTCCCAACCGAAAGCCCGGTACATGATGTCTTGTTTGATACGGGCGCTTATCACCTGCAAGTTTCCGCTTTTCTGTTCCGGCATACCCTGTTTGTTGAAGAATACATAGTTCTGTATGCTTTCGACGCCGGCGGATAATTGTGTCCGGGTTGATTCCAAGTCTATTTTGGCTCCGGCATAAATCTGCTGGATCATGTTCATATCCCGATTATCCCACCAGAAGTAACGGGAGTGGAAGTGGCGCATGTAGAAAGCAGGGGTTACATTTTTGATGTATCCTTCCGCACTGATCGTCGCATCTTTCTTGAATAATTTGAATTTGGTTTGCAGGTTTCCTGTTACCCGGAATTCTCCGATATCATCACCTACGACACAAAGTTCCCCACGGGCATTGTAGGTCAGGATACTTCCCTGGCGTTTGGATATTTCCGCTCCGATATAGGTCGAAAATTCGTCATAGGCCTGCGTGATCGGGAAATTAAGAGTGGAGGGCGAAGCGTATAAACCGCTACCTGTTTCCGGATTATAGGATAGTCCCGGGATTTCTGCCGGAAGCTGGAACTTACGTTTGTCAAAGGTTGCGAAAGCTGTGATTCCGAATTTAGCCCAATCCTGGAACCCTTCACGAAGGGATAGTCCGAATGTATTCTTCAGATTCCAATAGGAGGTCCGGTCGTCAACACCGGTACCGTTCTCCAGCCCGAATACTCTCGGATCACCATCCGGAGTCAGATAACATTCGTTCAAGTTTTTATTTTCTTCCGACCGGAAACGACGGCGGTTGTCCTGATATTCCAATGTATGGATGATGCTGGATACCGGAATAAAGACTTTCACCGGATTGCCGAGCGAGTCGACCTCTTCTTCCAATTCGCGCTCAAAACCCAGGTTATAGCGATGGCTCAGGAAATATTGTTTGCCGCGTACGCGATTCCAGGCTTTGACCGGATAGCGGATGTCGAATGCTTTCGGGTCACCCTGGTTTCTTTCTCCGGCAAAGTATTGATCCGGGTTGGTAATTACAGAGTCATTAGCCAGTCCGCCATTTTCGTAATTGATAAAGTTAAAGTTGCTCAGGTAGGCATGCGCTTCATAGCGGTCCGACTTGTAGCTGCCGAAAAGACGGTAACTCAGTAGTTTATTACCGTTGTTTTTATAATACCCGCGACTGTAGATATAGTCCAAATCCCCACCCACATTAATTTTCGGACCGAAATTCATCGTCAATGTGCCTTTCAACCGTTCGTTTTTACTGTCACTCCCTCCCATAGTCGTGTACATCACATTCGTATAAGGGATTTTTGTGTTGTAGTACTCTGCATTGAGAGGATCTGTGATATAATAATCGTAGGGATCGGCGAATATGAAGTCGCGAGGCTCTTTGCGATCGGAAAAGATACGGGTCTGTGCCGGTGAACCTGTGTTAGCCAGATAACCGACTGCGAGGGATTCTGCTTCCACCAGTGTACTGTTGGCAAAGTTCAGTCTCTGCGTATCCATCGGAGCGACATAAGGATCGCCTAACAAAGGAGTAAGCCGGTATGCGGTTACACGCCTGTCGTTAATCGACGAGCTATCCGGAATCAGCAGGCTGTCAGGGACTTCCTGGTTTGCTTTAGAAAGGTTGCCAAGCGAGAATCCTTTCCTCTCTCCGCCCGGGCGGCGTTGCGCATGCAGGGCCGAAGCGGATATTATCAATAACAATAATATGTATAAGCTATGCTTCATTGTGGGGCAAAGATAATAATAATGTGCCAATATGGACAATGTGTCAATGTGCCAATTAATATTAGTTAGTATATTTATCGGCACATTGCCTCATTGGCATATTGGCACATTGAAATATTGGCACATTATTACATCTTCTGTATAATCTCCATACCTTTCTTGATGGCCGCTTCATTCATCGGGATGAGCTTATGGTGACGTTCAGGCAGGGATTTTTTCAACCCCAGCAATACGTTTTCCAGTTTCACCATCGGAACGATCTGCAACAGTCCGCCGAGGATCAGCATATTGAATGCCTTTTCGTTCTTCATTTCAGTAGCTGCATCCATCGCATCCACACGATATACACTCACATCAGTACGTTTCACAGGCGTATGAATGCCGTATCCGTCGTAAATGATGATACCGCCTTTTTTCACTTTGTTCTCGAACTTGTCCATAGAGGGCTGGTTCAGAATGATGGCGATGTCGTATTCGTTCAGAACCGGAGAGCTGATACGGTCGTCACTCAGGATAACCGTTACGTTTGCCGTACCGCCACGCTGTTCCGGCCCGTAAGAAGGCATCCAACTTACTTCCTTTCCTTCCATCAGTCCGGAGTAAGCCAATATTTTACCCATCGACAAAACACCTTGCCCACCGAAACCTGCTATAATAATTTCTTGTTTCATTGCTGATAATTTGCTAATGTGCCAATTTGCCAATGTGCCAATTTAAGATTGCACAGACTTTTTGGCTGAATTAATAATGCTGTTTATAAGCCGTAGTATATCTGAAAGATCATGAAGTAATTGTTCTTCGTATGGATAGCTGGGGGCTTTCTGGCAAAGTAATAACCAATATTTAGTCTCCTCTGCTTCTTTAGCCGCTATCTTAAATTTATGAATAAAATCTACACGACTTTCACTATTTTGGGCTTCATTAATATTTGCCCCGATAGATGTGCCACTTTTTAAAAGTTGATGAGAAATAACAAACTTTTTATGCTGCTCCAGTTCTTCACAAAAGTTAATTATTGAGAGAGCAAAAGATAAACTTTTTTCAAGTATGATATTTCTGGTATTAATTGGCATATTGGCACATTATCTAATTGGCAAATTATTCTTTATTTTTCAGATCTCCCAACGGATAGAACGGGAACATATTCTCTTCCATCCATTTGTTAGCCTTTTCAGGTGTCATTTTCCAGCCGGATGAACAGGTGGAAACAAACTCTACAACCGATGTACCTTTGCCGGCCATCGAGTTTTCAAAAGCCTTGCGGAGCATCTTTTTTGCTTTACGAACGGCTGCGGCAGTCTGAACGCTCTGGCGTGTAACCAGGCAGGTTCCTTCCAGTTGGGCAAGCAGATTACCGATTTTCAGCGGATAACCGTTCAAGGCAATATTACGGCCGTAGGGACAGGTCGATGTCGGCATTCCTTCCAGTGTGGTAGGAGCCATCTGACCGCCGGTCATGCCGTAGATGGCATTGTTGACGAATACGATTACAATATTTTCTCCACGGTTGGCGGCATGGATTGTTTCGGCGGTACCGATTGCAGCCAAGTCACCGTCACCCTGGTAAGTAAATACCATTTTCTCCGGATTCAGGCGTTTAACGGCGGTTGCGATTGCCGGAGCACGTCCGTGAGCCGCTTCGAGCCAGTCGATATCCAGATAGTTATACGCAAATACGGCACATCCCACAGGAGAGACACCGATCGTTTTGTCTTCCATACCCATGTCGGCAATCACTTCGGCGATCAGCTTATGTATGACACCGTGACTGCAACCGGGGCAGTAGTGCATGGGATTTTCGTTCATTAACCCGGGCTTTTCGTACACCAGGTTCTCCGGTTTAATTATTTCATTAAGTTCCATAAGAATAATTTTTCAATTTGCTAATGTGCCAATATGCCAATGAAAAGACAATTAATAATTGGCACATTGGCACATTTTTCAATTGGCATATTATTAGTTAATAAATCGCATCAGATATTGAACGAGGCGGAAACAGATCGCCGCACCGCCGCAATAAAGGAACGGCAGGCGGTTTTCCGGCAAAGCAAAATAGCAGATTACTGCTGCAACAGCTAACGCCATGAATAACCAGGTCAATATCATATCAATTTTACTTCCGCGCTTCATAAGAAGAATCAGTTTTTAATTTTTACTTCTTAATTATTAATTCCTTAAGCGCATTCAGTACTTCATCCGGAGTGAATACGATACCACCGAGGCGGCCGAAATGTTCAACCTTTATCTTTCCGTTCACAGCCAGGCGAACGTCTTCTACCATCTGTCCGGCGTTCAGCTCGACAGAAAGCATTCCTTTCACTTTGTCGGCATAGGCCTTGATCACTTCTTTAGGGAACGGCCACAGCGTAATCGGGCGGAGCAAGCCGAGCTTGATACCTTCCGCACGCGCATTTTCCACCACTTTCTGGCAGATACGGGCGGATGAACCGAAAGCAATCAGCAGATATTCGGCATCTTCGCACTGGAATTCTTCGTAACGTACTTCGTTTTCTTCAATCTTGCGGTATTTAGCCTGGAAACGAATATTGTTTTCTTCCATCGTTGCCGGGTCTAATTCTAAGGATGTGATGACATTCGGCTTACGGCCGGCAGTCTTCCCTTGTGCAGCCCAAGGACATTCGGCAATGATTTCTTCTTCCGTACGGCGCGTATGGAAAGGAGGCAATACCACTTTTTCCATCATCTGTCCGATAATACCGTCTGCGAGGATGATTGCAGGGTTGTTATATTTGAAAGCGAGTTCAAGACCCAATCCGACGAAATCGGCCATCTCCTGTACGGAAGAGGGAGCAAGCGTGATCAGGCGATAGTCGCCATGTCCGCCGCCTTTTACTGTCTGGAAATAATCCGCCTGGCTGGGCTGGATTGTTCCCAAACCGGGACCGCCACGCATCACGTTCACGATCAGGCAAGGCAGTTCGGCACCTGCCAGATAAGATATACCTTCTTGTTTCAAGCTGATACCAGGGCTGGACGAAGAGGTCATCACACGTTTACCTGTACCGGCACCGCCATATACCATATTAATAGCTGCTACTTCGCTTTCAGCCTGTAGCACGACCATCCCGGTGGTTTCCCAAGGCATTTCTGCCATCAGGGTTTCCAGTATCTCCGATTGCGGAGTGATCGGGTAACCGAAATAACCGTCCACACCATAGCGGATAGCCGCATGTGCGATGGCTTCGTTACCCTTCATTAATTTTACATCTTCTGCCATATCTGTCAATTATATTTTTACTTTGTAGATGGTTAAACACCCGTCCGGACAAACTAACCCGCAACTTGCACAACCGATGCAGTCGTCAGGGTTTTTCATATACACATAATGGTATCCCTTGTTGTTTACTTCGCGCGGATGCAATTCGAGTACATCCGACGGGCAGGCTACTACACAAAGGTTACAGCCTTTGCATCGTTCTGTGTTTACAACAACAGCTCCTTTAATCTTCGCCATAATTTCTATATTTAAAAACTAATGTAACACTAACTATTTTGTTTAAGATTGCCAAAGGTAGTAAAAACTTTATAGATAGAATCTTTTATTCCTGATTTTAATAATGTGACCAGGCTGTTTGCTCGGAGAAACGGGTGACCGATTGTATGTGTCTGAAAATTATTCGTGATAAAGGAAGCTATGACAAGCATCATGTACCCGGACAAAAACTTCGCCATTTTCTTTTTTGTAAATCTGATATGCAAAATGAAAGTCTTCAATAATATATTCCCTATAGCCTTTGGTTATCCATTCTTCTTTTATACGTGAAATCGGATAAATGGAAGCATAGAGCCCTAATAACTCAAGCGCATCATACAAACGCTGGATTTTACGCATTACTATGACTTCATCTAATGAAGGGTGTCTTAATAAAGCTACATCGTAAAAGTCTTCTATTTGCTGATGTACCCGTTTGTCAATATAAACGTCCATTAAGGGGTAAAGTGTTTGTGGATCTTTTCCATTATCAGACGTTTTGATTCAGCTAAAGTCAGGCAGTTTTCGTCAAGCTCTTTTTGTGAGATAACAGCATAAACATCAACGTCTCTTTGAGATTGTCCATATGCTATCTCCGGTTCATGCAAAGAACAAGAAGATTGCTCTTTCATTGCTAAACGATATGTAGTTTTCTTTTTCTTCATACATAAATTGAATGTTTTACAAAAGAACGAATTATAAATCAATTAAACAAGCCAAAAGTAACAATCATTTTACCTCAAACAATATCTTCCTCTGATTCCCGAAATTGTCTATCAGCGTCAGCAGATGTTTGCCCGGATCAGCTTGGCAGGCGATTTGGTGGTTGCCGGTTGTTTCACCGAGATAGGTGGCGTCGAGATGCCAGTAGAGGGTGGCGTCGGGACGTGCATGAGCTGCTTTGAAGATGAACTTTTCCGGTTTGCCGGAGAAGCCTTTGGGCAGGTAGAGGATGGCGTTATGCTCCGGATAGATCAGTTCGATCTGCCGGCTCTGCTCGGGGGCGCATCCCGGCTTGACCGGAGGTAGGGGCGCGTAGTCGATATGGTAATTCCGGTAATAATATTCCTGCGAGGGAGGCAGTACGAACCAGGAACGCGTAATCATCCGGTCGACCGATTCGCAAGAACTGTTCACCCGGAAACGTCCGTCTGCTGAAAGATGGACAAGCCTGTGGTAGGGACAAACCGCCGTGCCGTTGCCCGAGCGGGGCATATAGAGCGTATCGACCTGGTCGCAGATAGCGGAAGCCTTATGCCCGCTGAGACGGCAGATCGCCATCGGTTCGAGTTCGTCGTAAGGCATATCGAACCAGTTGCCTCCCGGAAGCAGCGAGAAAAGGTCGAAGAGGACAGGGGCCGCATTTCCCACACCCGTCAAACCCGGACGCCCTTCGCCCGAAGCATTCCCCACCCATACGCCTACCGTATAGCGCGGTGTCGTCCCGATCGCCCAGGCATCACGTCCTCCGTAGCTCGTTCCCGTTTTCCAGGCTACCTGCTTCATCGATTCGAACTGTTGCCAGTCCGCTTCCTCTTCCGGGCGGTTCAGGGCAGACATCGCTTCGAAGGTGAACCAGATGGAGGCGGCAGAGAGGAGAGGACGGTCTGTGAGCCGTTTGTCGGCAACAGACAGGATAGGGGTGTCGGCATGAGCCGGAAACGGTGTCAGCGGGTGGATATCGGCCGGGTTGTAACGCCCATTGTAGGGCCGGTAGTGCGAAAGCGTCCGTGCCAGCGAAGCGTACATCCCTGTCAGATCCCATAACGTCCCTTCTGCACCTCCGAGGATCAGGGAGGCGCCATAGTGTTCTTCTGAAAAACGGAGTGTAGTCATCCCTGCCTTTTTCAGCAGCGACATGAACCGCCCGGTGTTATATTGGGAAAGCATCCGTACCAACGGGACATTGAGCGAACGTTCGATTGCCCGGTGTGCCGGGACAGCCCCGTAGAACGTCTTGTTGTAGTTTTGGGGCGTGAAGCCGTTAATGTTCAATGGTACATCCGAGACGAGTGTGCCCGGAAGCAGTAACCCGTCATGCAGCATGGCGGCGTAAAGGAACGGTTTCAGTATGCTGCCCGTGCTGCGGGGCGAGGTGATGATGTCGACCTGGTTTCCCTTGCGGGCATCGGCCCGGAAGGTGACGTTTCCGGCATAGGCAAGTACTTCGCCTGTTTCGGTGTCGGTGACGAGGGCGGCCAGGTTATGGATATAATTGGAGCTATAGTCGCGTGCATACCGGTTGACGATTGCCTGTGCCTGCCGTTGCAGCATTTGGCGGACGGAGGTCGTGATACGTGTTCCCGGAGCGTCGGCTGCCAGCCGTTCGAGCAGGTGGGGCGCTTCGTCGGGTAGCGGGACAGGAGCTTCGGGCAGCGGTTCCATGCAGGCCAGTTCGTATGTCGTTTCGTCCAGTACGCCCGATTTCTTCAGAGATGCCAATAGCTTGTCGCGTTTGACCTTCAATTTCTCCCGGTTACGTCCGGGATGAATCAGGGCGGGCGAGTTGGGCAATACGGCAAGTGTGGCGCTTTCGGCCCACGACAGCTCGGCTGCGTTTCGCCCGAAATAGCGCCATGCGGCCGCTTCTATACCGACCACGTTTCCCCCGAACGGGGCATGGGAAGCGTAGAGGTTAAGTATCTTATCCTTGCTGTATGCCGTTTCCAACAGTAATGCCCAAGCAGTTTCGACCGCTTTTTCATATAATGTACGGTTGCGGTTTCCCCTTGCGATACGTGCCAGTTGCATCGTGACGGTACTTCCGCCACTAACCACCCGACGAGCCGTGAGGTTGAGCCGTGCCGCCCGTGCGATGGCGATCGGGTCTATTCCGGGATGCCGGTAAAAGCGTTTGTCTTCATATGTCAGGAGACAGGTAACGAACTTATCCGGTATCGTGTCCGCCGGCGGAAAACGCCACTGTCCGTCCGGTGCGATCCGTGCTCCCAACAACTGCCCTTCGGAAGAATAGAGCAGGGTGGAGCAGGACTCCGGAAATATAGTCCGGGGAGCAGCCAGATACATAAAGACTTCTATCAATAGTTTTATGAAGAATAGATGAATCATTGCCTCTGTTTATTTGAAACGAAGATTGTCATATATTTTCAATAGCATACAGGGGCCCATATATGATGCTTATTTGAAGTAGCTATTCACAAGCAAAGATAGTATAAAAAATAGATGCGTTTCTGCTTTATCTGGATAAAAGTGCGCTGATAATACATTTTTATCCGGATAAAAGTGTTGATGGACTGCATTTTTATCCGGATAAAAGTGCCTGTCCCCGCACTTGATGTGGGATCGTATAAAGGCAGGCAGTCTCGGTTATCCCAAAAGAAAGCGGCGGATATGAAATAAACAAAGAAAAAGGGAAAAATAATGTAAAAATGAGGGAATGTACAATAACCTCTCCCCTCGGCTATTTTTCTATTTCGTCCGAAAAGTTGATTGATTTTGAATTGACTTTTTTCATGGTTTTAGCCTGCTCAACTGACAACAGGGGAGATGAGGTGCGCAGCCCATTCCGGAAAGCGTACAATTTGATTACCAAAAAACGGAAACGTCGGCAAAGTGATAAACCTTAACTCCCGGAGAATCGAATATTTGCGAACGAAGGCGGACTGCGTTCCAAATATCCCAAGGAAATTATGAAGGCTTGTTGCCGCGAGGTGCGCAGAAAATTGCCTTGAAGTAACGCTTCATCGCTCTGAAGGTTGACTTCGCGCTATATGAAGTCAACCTTTAGAGCAACAAAGTTCCGGATCAGAGCAATAAAGTCCCTTTTCATGGCGATAAGGTTCCGGATCATAGGGAAAAGCCCCTTTTTGACAGCTGAAAAGTGGATTAACATTTGTTTGAATTAGGGAACATTTCGAGCTAAAAAAAATCGTTTTATACAATAAGCCCCCTCTGCCGCAGGCTCTCTTTTGCCGTTTCGTTTCAACGAACGGTTTTAGGGCTTAGAGGCAAAGCCTCTTCCTCTGTGGACTTGAGTCCTTTTAATAGGATTACTTGTAGATATTTGAAAGGGGTTCAAACCCACAGAGGAATCCGGCAAAGCCGGAAATTTATCAACTCGTTGATTGAAATCAACGGCAAAAGAGAGCCTGCGGCTGGGGGCTTATTGTAAAAAACGCATTTTTCAGGTTCAAAAGACTTCCGAAATGTAATAAATGTTAATCCACTTTTTGGGCCTCAAAAAGGTACTTTTTCCTCTTTTTGGAGTGTTTTCAGCAATTACGACCGTCCTCTTTGCCATTATGACCGTGCTAATGTGTAGTGCACTCGGCACCTCGCGAAGATTAGGACGGTCGTAATGGCGATTTGAACGGTCGTAATGGGAAAGAGGACCGTTTTCATGGCAAAAAAGCCCCTGAATTTCCTTGGGATATTTGGAACGTCGTCCGTTTTGTTTTCAAATAATCGATTCTCCAGGAGTTAAGGTTTATCACTTTGCCGGCGTTTCCGTCTTTCGGTAATCAAATTGTACGCTTTTTGGGATAACCTCAGCACCTCATTCCGTTCGGTGTCAGCCGGAATGGTTAAAACCGTGAAAAGAGTCAATCCAAAATAGATCGAAATTTCAGACGAAATAGAAAAATAGCCCGGGAAGGGGGTTATTGTATTATCCCCACGTTGTATCTGTTAAGAAATCGGCGATATGTTTATGCCTTACGCCTTCGATGTTGTCCTGCCACGTTTCGTCCATGCTTACCACGAATTTCGGGTAATGGTCGTTGATCGAGAGCAGGGGAGCGAACTCCCTGTCGACGGTTGTTTCGGATGCTAACAGGTAGGTGACCTGGATGTAGATTTTTTCTTCTTTGCGTATTGCGACGAAATCGATTTCCTTATCGTCCTGTTTGCCGATGAAGACATCGTAGCCTCGCCTGACCAGTTCCCAATAAACGATATTTTCCAATGCTCCGGCTATCAGGCGGTCTTTGTAACCCATGACAGCATAGATGAGTGAGAGGTCGCTTACGAAATATTTTTCGTTGGTCTGCAGCTGCTCTTTCCCTTTGATGTCGTAGCGGGGGACGCGCCGGATGACGAAAGCCCCTTGCAGGGCATCCAGATAGTTGTACAGGGTATTGATGTCTACCTTGCGTTGCTGGCTTTTAAAGTAATCGGCAATGTTTTTGGCATTCAGCCGGTTGCCGATATTGTCGAACACGAATTTTACGACCCGGTCCAGCAACTCCACGTTGCGGATGCCATGGCGTTGTACCGTATCACGCAGGATAACGGATGAATAGATATCGTAAACCAGTTTGTAAATGTCTTCATATTCATAGTCGGCAGTATGGACTGCCGGGAATCCTCCCATACGTAGATATTTCCGGAATTCTTCCCGGAGTGTTGTTTGATCTGCCGGCTGGGGAATCTCGTGAAAGACCAGGTATTCGCGGAATGAGAGCGGCATGATATGGAAACTGATATAACGTCCCGCCAGGTAGGTGGCAAGTTCCGACGAGAGCATCCTCGAATTGGAGCCGGTCACATAGATATCCACATCCCAGTCTGCCATGAATGAATTGACCGCCTTTTCCCAGCCTTCCACTTCCTGTATTTCATCCAGGAGGATATATATCTTTCCGTCAGCTCTTTTTCTAACCTCTTTTATGTGATTGTATAAGGATTTGGCATCTGTGATGTCCATCCATTCGAAACTTTCGAAGTTCATATAGACGATCTGCTCTTTCCGAACACCTTTCCTCAGCAGTTCTTCCCTGATCAGTTGCAACACGACCGATTTTCCGCAACGGCGGATACCGGCTATCACCTTGATGAACGGGCGGTCCATGAAGGGGAGTATCTGGTTCATATATAGTTCTCTTTCGATTATTGTTCGGAGTTTTTATAGTTATACCCACAAAGATAGTGCTTTTTCTGAGAGTTTTTAGGGGTATAACCCTAAAAACTCTCTCTATAATAGAAGTTCTTGCCTGTTCCTTTTTTTTCAACCCAGAGGTTGCATGAAACTGATGTGTTTTTTCGTACTCTTTATGTTTTCTTGTTATATATGCCTTGGTATTTCGTAAAATGCGTATATTTGTTTGAATGATTTTAAACAAAGATGTGATGAGAAAAAAACTTTTCCTGTTTGTTTTCTTGCTTTGTGTATGTCTGTGCCGGGCTGATACTGCCACCGGAAGGAATAAATATATTTTTTTGATGCGTACCGCCATGTCAAGCAATGATATAGCCGATTGGAATGCGACAGTTGATGATGCGGTCCTACGGTGTGATACCCCGGCAATTTGCCAATCGCGGTTGAACCGGATGCAGTGTCTTTTCAACTTCTATTCCGCTGATTCGGCGATTGCCGAGGCGCGGGAGTGCCTTCCTTTTATATTGGAGGTAAAGCAATACAGTTTTTATTTTTCCGCTTACAGTACTTATATATCCGGACTGTTTAAGCTAAGACGGTTTGACGAAGCCAAAGAAGAGGCTGTCGTTATGTACGAGACGGCTCAACGGATCAATCAGCCGGTAGGTATGGTTATGGCTTTGCAGGTGCAGGGAAGCATGTATTATAAATTAGGTCTATACGGACAGGCGCTCATGGTCCTTGAAAAGGGACTTGCGATATGTCCTTCTTACGAGAACGGCAAGAACCAAGTCCTCTATGTATCGGCTGTGCTATATGAATGGTTATTTATGACGGTTTTGAAAATGGATGATGTGGAGAGGATAATCCGCTATGCCGGAGATTATGCCACCCTTGTGAAGTGGAGGGAAGAACATGAGAAACCGGATCCTACCGGCCATTATCCCGTTACGGCCCGCGCCTTTTTGGCTTTGTCTCTTTTGAAGGACGGACAGGAGCAAGAGGCAAAACGTCTGTTGGATGAGGCTGCTTCTTTTATCTATCCCCAGATTCCGGCAAACGCTTATGAGCATTTTTACGAAGCCCGTTGTGCCTTGCGGCAAGCGGAAGGAGATTATCGGGGGGCGATTGAGGATATGGATATTTTGTTGGCGGCACATAAAGGCGACCTTTCTTTTTATATGGACGACCTGTTGAGGAAAGCTGAACTGTTGGCCTATTCCGACGAACCCCAGTCTTGTGCACCGTTCTATCAAACCTATATACAGATGAAAGACTCGGTAAACAGTTTGAATATCAACGCAAGGATAGATCAACTACATACGCTTTTCGAGGTAGACCGGCTGAACAGGGAGAAGCGAAATGCCCGGCTCTGGATGATTTGTGCCTTTACCGGTTGTTTATTACTGGTTTTACTGCTATCCGGCTATATCGTCTATTCCCGGCGATTGAAAGCGAAAAACCGGATACTTTACCGTCGTATCCAGGAAAAGCTTCAACGGGAAAACAAAGCGGCCGAAACGATCCGGCAGATTCCGGAGGGTGATCTCTCCCGGGAATTACGCTTATTCATAAGCCTGAACGAATTGCTGGAAAATGAAAAACTTTTTACCTCTCCGTCCCTCAATAGGGATGAACTGGCGAAACGCTTGGGAACCAACCGTACCTATTTGATGGAGGCCGTACGTGCTTATGGCGGCAACATGACGGTCGGGGAGTTTCTCAATGATTTCCGCTTGAAACATGCCGCCGGCTTACTTACCCAACCCTCCGGCCTTTCAATCGACCGGATCTGTTATGATTCGGGATTTGCCTCCCGTTCGGTTTTTTATCGTCTTTTCAGGCAAAGCTATGGCATGTCGCCTACCGAATACAGAAAACTTTCGGAAGAAAATAAGGAAGATTAAATATTTAAACATCAGCCTTTTGCTTTATACGGACAAAAGTTTTGCGCCACACGGACACCTGTTAAGGTAAATATTTACACATTTAGGACAAACTTAGTAAATCCTAATATTTTGTATGTGTATGAAGACAAACTGCTTTTATCTGTTACTCTTTCTTTTTGTCCTGTCCGGTTGCTCGGATCGTGATGTTATAACACCCGAAACACCTCCGACTTCCGGGGACGTTTATGAGGGGCCGCAAGACCAGGTCACTTTCTCGAATGAGACGGAGGATTTCTCGTACGGCGAACTCACTTTTTATTTCAAGACACCCGACGGTAGCATCATCAATAGGAATGCCAAGCACCAGCGGTTTTCCGGTGTCTCTCATTTCTCAATGGAAAGAGGTTTGAAAGAGGGTAAATATCTACTGCTGTATCTCGAATATACAGTAAAATCGGAATGCCCGGATATTAACGGGTTAAAACGGAAATTTGGCTTATGTTGTAAATTGAATGTGACGAAAGAAGGTATCCAGTTGGAAAGCACATACGCCGGCAATGCTAAATTATTCGGCAGTGGAACCCAGGACGATCCGTATCTGATCAGCAGCCCTGAGGATCTGACTAAAATCAGATATGCTATCCAGAATGGCGTGATTACTTCGTCTTCCTGCTTCTCTCAGGTACACGATATTGATATGTATGGCTATAACAATCAGTGTGGTTGGGAAGGCAATTGGTACCAGATAGGACAGAGCAGTACTCATCCGTTTACCGGCTATTATTTCGGAAATGGATATAAAATCCTGAATCTAACCATGTCTGACCAGAATAAAGTCGGTGCCAGTTTGTTCGGATACATAGACAAGGCAGCTATCATGGACCTGGAGATATATCACGCCAATATCACCGGTCTTAGCGCCGTGTCGGCCATAGCCGGCGCGGTCGTTACATCGGGAAGTGGACGCGATGCCTCCTTTATAAAAGGATGTAAGGTGACTACGTCAGTGATAGCAGGCCGCCAGAAAGATGGTCTGGCCGTTGGTGGAATTGTCGGTTGTGTGGATCCTGATGTGAAGTTGTGGATAGATTCCTGTAGTGTAGAAACGACCCACTTGTCCGGCGCTATCGCTGTAGGCGGTATCCTGGGAGGCGCCAACCTGAGGTCGGCCACGCAAATTACAAACTCGCACAACTCGAATGGCACTGTTGATGCTTTATATACAAATGCCGGTGGGATAGTCGGTTATGCAGACTCTTTGTATGTCTATCTTTGTACTAACAGTTCGAGTGTTACAGGTTATAAGGTAGAAAATGGTAAACCGGCTGGTGTTCCTTCTACCTCTCTTCTTAACCTCGGTACAGGAGGTATTGTGGGCGGAAGCGGGATCAGTACGATTATTACCTGCAGTAACGAAGGAAAGGTGTCTGGCTATAGAGGGGTCGGAGGAATTCTGGGCAGCACATTAGTGTCAGTCAATCCGGAGGCCAGCTATAACAATACGTTCGTCGGATATTGCTCTAACAAGGGAACTGTCAAAGGTGATAGCTATGTCGGAGGTCTGTGTGGCGAGGCACAATTAGCTGTGTATAAATCGTATAATGATGGATCTGTCGAGGCTGCGAATGAATATGCCGGAGGTATAATAGGGATGACCCCATTGTCTACGATTTCCAACTCGGTCAACTTTGCGCCCGTATCTGCATCCGGCTATGCCGGTGGAATGAGCGGCACGATGATGACTGGTTCCCTGGCTTTGGATGTAAACATGGGACCGGTGTCTGTCAAGGGGAGCCATGTCGGAGGTATGATCGGTATCGGTGGAAGTTGTCTGGCTGTGAACTATTGTGCCAACTTTGCCAATCTCTCCGGAAATACGCGTCTCGGCGGCATCATCGGAGAAGTCGGAGATAAAAGGGTGTGGACTACGAGGGATAAAATTTCTGCCATATTTGCATCTGCTGAGTTTTTAGTCTCGGTCGCAGGTGTTATACCTATTCCCGGTTTTGTCGGGAAAAGCGGAAAGGCTATTATCGAGGCAGTATTCACCACACACGATATTGTGATGACAGCCGTCAATTATTTTACCCTGGAGCACGAATTTAGGCATCTGCTCGACCCCATAGAACGGAAAGTCTTTTCAAACACGCTAAGCGGGTTAATGGCTATGGGAATGGAGACGCTGGAGTCGGATATGGACCAATTGCTGGTCAGTAGACTCTCGGTTTCTTTTAAGGATAAAGATCTGCGGAGAGATGAGATGATCAACGCATTTATGAAGAACAGGGCCGATGTTGTAAAATGGTATGAAACAGGTTCCAACCACGAGATCTACCGTGATGCCATGAATTACAAAAGAGATGAGCGCTACGAACATCTCTTGAAGAGGAAACAGGTCGAATCGATTGCCCATTCCCTGGTGGATGGCGTATGTTTCTATGCCGGAACAGTTGCGATGGTGGTGGGGATGGTTGCCACGCCTGCAACTGGTGGGCTCAGTCTGGTGCTCTCGGCGGCGGGAGTTGTTATTAGCGGAGTCGGGTATGCCAATTCGATGATCGCCCTGGCAGATGATTTTGCCGAGAATGCAGTGGTGGTCACCCAATGTGTCAGCTTCGGAAACATGAACGTTACCAGTTCAGAAAAGTATAACGGCGGGCTTGTCGGAGAACTGGCGCAAAACTGCCTTGTCTCGGATTGTCTGAATGGCAGTGACGGCCATGTGGGCGGGGCGCTTGTCGGACATCCGGAGAGAGTCGCCAAGCTGAAGAACTGCTTGAATGTCGGTTACGGTTGGCCCAATATGGCTTATACAGACGCTTTGGGTAGCCGATATGAAAATCTTTATTATTGGAATGGCTCATCCTCTAATTATTATGACGAGACTATATTTTATGGATTGAAATTGGATCAGTTGAATAATAAAAAAAGTTATAGCGGTTGGGATTTCAGCGTACGTTGGTCGTTGCCTGATACAAACATCGGCAGTTTCCCTGTTCCCTACCAGTCTGAGATGCAATATGAGAAACCTAAACAATAAAAACAATCGTATATGAGAACGACAAATAAGCCTGTATGGCATTTCTATTTATATTTGATAATCCTGTTGGTTGCCGGAGGTTGTTCCGATGATGATATCCAGCGTAACAGTTTCGGGTCCACACTGACTGAATCAGGCGATCATCTGATTAGTTCCTTTACTTTGCCCGAAGGTAAGACGGAGTTTGTTGATGACGACGGAATCATCTATTTCCAACTCCGGTCTTTGAGCGACAATAGTCAGCTTGATTTTGAAGGGCGGTTGAAGCGTACCTCCGGTCTCCTTTCGTGCGACCTTTTTATCCCTCATGGCCAGGCTATTGTCGACGGAGACTATGTCGTCTGGATACGGAAAGAGGCCGATGGAGACATCTATCCGCAATGTTATCGCCTGACATTTCAAGACCACATGGTCTGCGGCGTACAAAGCTCCCTGCATCAATACGACCAATTGGTAGGAGAGGGTACCGATACGAATCCATACTTGATTTCCTCTACCGAAGATTTCGCCTATTTGATGCGACAGCTTCTCATGTATGACAGTGACTACGGTAAAGGACAATATTTTAAACAGATATGTAATATCGATGCGCCTGTTACCGAATGCCTTTACCAGGGAAACGGTTATAAAAGCGCACCGTTTGCCGGGATATACGATGGTGGCGAAAATAAGATAAGCCCCCTGCGGTACACCGGGACAAATAATAGTGAGAAAGATTCTTATGTCGGTCTCTTTTCTGCTCTTTATGACGGTGCAGTCATACGAAACCTGAGTATTGGGGACGCGCATATACAGAAGCCTGCCTCCAAATGCGGTTTGCTGGCAGGAGCAGCACAAGGAAATGTCCGCATTGAAAATGTAACAGTGAGCGGGGAAATAACTACAGGGGGAGAAATGATCGGAGGTCTGATCGGCTATGCCGAAGGAACTGGTAATACACCGGGTAATCTTACGATTCAAGACGTTAAGGTTGATGTCGGCTTTGTAGGATGCGGTCCTTATACGGGAGGCCTGATCGGCTGGGCGGAAAATGTCCACATGAACGTAAAAAACATTGGATCTAATTATCCGTTCGGTTCCCTTGAAGGTGGAGAGCATTCGGGTGGTTTAATCGGTAAATTATATGGTAGAATAGACGCGGATAGTATTCGGTTTGCGCATTCCACAGATGATAGGGATATGGTGATTGTCTCCGGAAAAAGCTTTACGGGCGGCCTGATCGGGGAACTTTTTATGACTGGCTCATGCTCTTTAAAAAATGTAACGATTAATTATCCGATCAGCGGAACTTCCGAAGTGGGTGGCCTGGCCGGGAAGGTTGTCTCTGATGGTGCAGCCCCCTATACGTTGGCGATAGACTCGTATCAGTTGCCTTTAGGGAGTCTTATGGTCAAAGGAAATGGTTACGTTGGCGGGCTAATCGGGTCTTTGAATCCTCCCGATGGCGGAGGCATCACCTTGCAATTTGCCGGGAACTCATTATTAACATCTAATATAGAGGTGGCAGGTGATTATGGCGGAGGCGTTTTAGGGCGTGTCTATAATGCGAATATAGAGTTTCAAACTTCATCTACCCTGACAATAGACATAGGGCATATAAATGCGACGTCTCGGGGAGGCGGTTTTGCAGGTTATATGGAATCTTGCGGGACGGTCAATCTCGGTAATGTCCGAATGAGCGGCTACACGGAAGTTAATGCTTTGGAATACGCCGGTGGTTTCGCCGGATCCCTTCTGACTACAACTCTCCAGGGAACGTACAAGCCGGTGTTCAGCCGGACCGATGTGGTTGTCAATAACTCCGACAAGGCATTCTTTTCAGGGAAAGTGAATAGCGGAGCCCTGTATTCGGGAGCTAAATATGTCGGAGGCCTGGTCGGATGGGCTGAAAAATCCAGAATCAACGGCTTCTATGTCACCCCTACTGTCACCGGTGTGAACTATGTGGGAGGAATTGCCGGATATATCGTTGATACGCCTGTCGGGGATTGTGCAAGTAAGTGCGGGGTGTTCAATGGTACAGGTTCAGGCTCCGAGGCCTTGGGAGGACTCATCGGGTATCTGTGCAGCGATTGGGCAGAATGTGGCTACGAGAATCTGATCAACTACTCTTCAGCTGTGATAAGCGGCGGAACGAATGTCGGCGGGATAATCGGCCACGTGGAAAGTAAGGGTACCGGTGTCGTGATAAAGTTGACGAATGCTGTGAATCTTGGAGATGTGTCGGTGAACATGACGGGCGGCGGTATTGTCGGATGGTGTTCAGGGAACGGTTCGTTTGAAATTTATAATGCTGCCAACTATGGGACCATTAAGGGAATACTCGGGGATAAATCTTCCGGATTGGGCGGTATTGCCGGTACGTGCGCCTATCGTACAACAGTCTATAACTCGGTGAATCATGGAACCGTTATGACCGGAAGCAACGCCGGATATATGGGCGTAGGCGGCCTGGTCGGCTATTTTAGTGGTGGAAACGGGATGCATATCCGGTATTGCTGCAACAGGGGGACAGTCGATTTTCCGAAGTCGAAGGAAGATTATGGTTGCGTAGGCGGTATTTTAGGCAAAGTGGAAGGAGCTAAAAAAGACGACGACAACCATATCTTGGATTGCTATAATGCCGGTGAAATTAAGGGCCAGCAAGGAGGGGCATCTACGACGAGTGGCGATCATCGAGGCGGCATTGCCGGCTCCCTGGGTTCAAACAGTCGCTGCTACCGGGCTGTCAATACGGGGAATGTCGAGAAAGGAAACGGAGCTGTCGGGACAACCGATCTCGTAACAAGGGATCTGACACACCTTTATATTCGCAACGGAAGCGGAAAAAATTGGGAGTCCTCGATTGTCAGTGATGCCGACAAAGATAAGCAAGACCTATATTCGGGATTTGATTTTAAAGGAGTAAACGGTCCGGACTATAAGCCGGTATGGAGTTTGGATGATGCCTCTGTAAACAGTGGTTTTCCATACCTGCATCCGGATAGGTGCTACTTCCAGGTTGCGGAATATAAGGAATAGTAACAATGGCACGCGTTTAGCATGAGTACCTGACCATGAGGGATATGGTGGGATAGCCAGCTTTGCGGAAAGTGTCAAGAAAATAGACAGCAGTGTCTAATTATTTGACACTGCTGTCTATTTTCTTTTTATTTATCTGATTGATTATTTGGTTGTTATGCTATTTGGCATATTATTTGCTGCTTTTCATAAAATAACCAATCATATGAAGATATGAAGACTTTGTTACATAACTTTTCCGGCGTATACCGTCGGTTTAGGTTACCGACAGCCTTGAACTTGATAGGTATGTCCGTAGCCTTTGCTGTGTTTTTGATCCTGATGATGCAGGTGACGTATGAGTGGGGGTTCGACCGTTTTCATAAACATGCCGATTGCCTTTACAGGCTTGAAATTACGCATGAGGATTATGGAGGTCAGGCTTGCCTGAACCGTCCGTTGATAGATGCTTTCGTGGCTTCTTCCCCGCATATAGTGAAGGGGGCGCTTTTGAATGGCTTTGTCGATAAACAGTATGTGATGGTTGAGCATGACGGAAACCGGGAGTCTTTCCTCGAGACCTTATATCCTGTCTCTGCGGACTATGCCGATGTGTTCGAGCTTACAATGATCGAAGGAGACCGATCGGCTCTGTCCGTTCCCGGCCAGGTGCTGATCTCACAAAGTATGGCGCAGAAGTTTTTCGGCTCGTCTTCCGCATTGGGACAACAATTGGAGGGAGAGGGCTGGACGGTTGTCGTTGGCGGCGTCTATAAGGATCTTCCGGAAAATTCCATTGTGCGGAATGCAATTTACAGGAAAATATCCGATCGGGAAGGGGCAGGACAATGGGGCATGAATAATTACGAGTGTTACCTCCGCCTGGATGATCCGACTTCCGCCGCCGGATTGGTTAGCAATTTCAAACGATATTTCCGGCATGACCAGTTGAACTGGGAAGAAATGGACTTGCGCCTTGTCTCCCTGCATGAGGTCTATTTTCAGACAGACAGCCATTTCGATACACAAAAACAGAAAGGCAGCTATACCCTGTTGCGCTTGCTGTTGGGTATCGCTTTCCTGATCGTCGTGATCGCTGCGATCAATTTTACCAACTTCAGCAATGCACAGGTCCCGATGCGGGTGAGAAGCATTAATACGCAGAAGGTATTGGGCGGGGGTGTCGGAATCATCCGCCTTTCTTTGGTCTTGGAGGCGGTAGGGATTTGCCTGGTTGCATACCTGTTGTCTTTGTTTTATATCTATGGCCTGTCGCGAAGTTCATTTGCTGATATTGTGGTCGGCGGGCTTTCGTTGGAGGGTAGGTTGCCTTTGATTCTCTGTACGGGAGGATTTGTCGTTGTGATCGGGGTGTTGGCCAGTTACTGGCCTGCCCGGTACATCACCTCTTTTCCGCCGGCATTGGTGTTGAAAGGTAATTACGGCCTGTCTCCGAAGGGAAAAAAGTTGAGGAACTGTCTGGTCTGTTTGCAGTATATCGTTTCTTTTGTCCTGATCATCGGTGCTTTGTTTGTAAACCTGCAAAACCGGTATATGCTCCATCTGCCACTCGGATTTGATAAGGAACAGGTGGTTGTCGTCGGAAACCTGACGAACGAATTGAAGAAGCAGCCGGAACTGATCAAGCAAAAATTAGGAGGAATGCCGGATATCGAGTCTGTCTCTATGGTCTCACACCTGATTGGCGCAACGGATAATTATACGCGTATGGGACGCACTCGCAACGGCGAAGAGATACAGTTTTTGCTGGTTCAGGCAGATCCCTCGATCCTGGATGTTTTGGGAATCAAACCGGTTGCCGGAAGGAATTTCCAGGCAGAGGATGCGTCGGGTGACGGCACGTATATCTTTAATGAGATGGCACGCAAGCAATTTGAACTCGAACCGGGTGATATCCTGTCTCTGGATTGGGGCGATTTTCATGCACGGGAGCAGATTGCCGGATTTATGCCGGACCTGAAATATAATTCTTTCAAAAGCATAACGGAACCTTTTGGCTTTTTTGTCGGAAAGAATACTTATCTGTCCAAGGTGATGATCCGTACTCACACCGGTGTCGATTATACCGATTTGAAGACGGCTCTTACGGGCGTTTTACATGATATAGACCCGAATTACCTGCCGGAAATCAGCCTGTTCGATGAAGTTCAGGACTATCTCTATGAAAAAGAACTGCGGGTAGGACGCCAGATCACCTTCTTCAGCCTGGTGACGGTGTTGATCTCGCTGATCGGTGTTTTCGGGGTTGTAATGCTTGAAAGTGAATATAAACGGAAAGAAGTTGGTATTCGGAAGGTTTTTGGTGCAACGATTGGCGAGCTGTTACGTCTCTTTAATAAGACGTATTTGCAAATCGCGACAGCCTGTTTTGTGGTTGCCGTTCCGGTCGCCTATTATGCGATCATCCGTTGGCAGGAAAGTTTTATTTATAAAGTAAGTCTTTCATGGTGGATTTTCGTACTGGCTTTTTTGTCGGTAACGACCATTACTTTATTAACTGTCTCTATCCAGAACTGGCGCGTTGCAAATGCGAACCCGGTTGACAGTCTTAAAAGTGAATAAATAACAAATAGAGTATGAAAACGATCTTACGAAACTTCTTTAGCGTACTTCGCCGTTTTAAAGCGGCGACACTTCTCAATGTATTGGGGTTGAGCATAGCCTTTGTAGCCTTTATGCTGATTATGATGCAGGTGAATTATGATTACACCTTCGACTGCAGTCTCCGGAATGCGCCGTCTATATTCCGTTTGGATCTTGTGCGAGAAAAAGGTTCCCAGGCAATTATCTGTCGACCTTTTGCACGGGCGTTTACCGAATCGTCTCCTCATATTGAGGGAGGAGGGATTATGGAAGGTTGGACAAACAGCTATTTCTTTTATGTGGAGCAAAACGGACAGCGGACCAGCTATAAGGAAAACACCGTAAATGTAACTCCTGAGATACTGAAAGTCTTTCATTTCGACTGGTTAGAAGGAACTGCACAGGCATTGGACGAACCGAACAGCATTATCCTTCCGGAAAGTATGGCGAAAAAACTTTTTGGGGATGGATCGGCAATGAACAAGCAATTGATCTCTTCCAATCCGAAGGAGGATGCAAAAATCGTGAAAGGTGTCTATAAGGATTTTCCTCTTAATTCATCCTTGCAGAACGTGATATACACTTCTATGAACCCGAAAGATAATTATAATAGTTGGGGTAACTGGAACTATCTATTTTTTGTCCGCCTGGATGATCCGGTCAATAAAGATGTTGTGTTGGATACTTTTAAAAAGAATTTTAATGCGAAAGAAGCTTTTGGCGATGAGTTCGATTGGGAGAAGGAGGGTATGGATCTTCGTTTGACCTCCCTTCCCGATGTCCATTTCCTGAATAACGTCGATTTCGACTCGATGCCGAAGGCAAGCCGGCAGACGTTGCTTGTGCTTTTCTCCATTGCTTTTGTTATCCTTATTATTGCCGGTATTAACTTTACGAATTTCAGCACGGCGCTGACCCCGATGCGTATCAAGAGTATCAATACACAGAAGGTGTTGGGGAGCTCCGACCGTATGTTGCGGGGTTGTCTGTTGATGGAATCGGTTTGTGTTAGTATTTTTGCTTATCTGCTTTCGCTCTTGCTTTTATATCTCGCACAGAAAACGCCGATTGCTTCGCTGGTGGATGCCGATATGTCGTTTGGCGCGCAACCGGCGATTATCGGCGGTACGGCCTTGATCGCTGTGATTGTTGGAATGTTGGCCGGCCTTTATCCTTCCTATTACATTACTTCTTTCCCGCCGGCATTGGTGCTTAAAGGAAGTTTCGGGCTTTCGCTTGCCGGACGCCGGATGAGGAGCTTCTTGGTGAGTATTCAGTTTGTGGCTTCCTTTATCCTGATTATCGGCTCCTTGTTTATGTATTTACAGAATCATTATATGCAGAATGCGCCGCTGGGATATGATAAGGAGGAAATGATTACGATTCAATTGAATAATAAGATCAACCAGAATCGGGATGCTTTCACGAACCAGTTGAAGACATTTGCCGGGGTTGAAGATGTTACCTATTCACAGTTCCTGTTGGCCAGCCAAGATCAGTATATGGGTTGGGGGCGTGATTATAATGGAGAACAGATTAGTTTCCAGTGTCTTCCCGTCTCTTCTTCTTTCCTGAAAGTGATGGGAATCGAAGTGAAGGAAGGACGTGATTTCCGGTCGGAAGATGACTTGAAAGAGGATGGCTGTTACATTTTTAATGAAAAAGCAAAAGCGTTATACGACTTGAAGTTGAATGAAAAGATAGATGGTGACGAAATTATCGGTTTCATCCCGAACATCAAGTTTGCTTCTTTCCGCCAGGAAGTTTCCCCGATGGCTTTTTATCTCTGTGGTAAATATCAGTGGGGACAGGAAGCTCACTATTATAATACAGGCTATGTGAAGTTTAAGGTCGGGAGCGATCTTCGTGCAGGCATGAAGCATGTGCGCGAGTCGCTGTCTAAGTTTGATTCGGAGTATCCTTTTGTGGTTCGTTTCTATGATGAGGTGATGCAACGGACGTATGAAAAAGAATTGAAGATCGGTTCGCTGATTACATTGTTCAGTCTTATCGCTATCTTTATCTCGATTGTGGGCGTGTTCGGACTGGTTGTGTTCGAAAGCGAATACAGGCGGAAAGAAATTGCCGTACGCAAAGTGCTGGGATCTACGACAGGCCAGATCTTGTATATGTTCAATGTGAACTATTTCTGGATTCTGTTGATCTGTTTTATCCTGGGTGCTCCGGTTGCTTGGTATGGTGTTTACCGGTGGTTGGAAAACTTTGCTTACCGTACGCCGATGTATTGGTGGGTATTACCGTTTGCATTCCTGGTTGTGGGTGTGATTACGGTGGTGACGGTGACATTCCAGAACTGGCATGTGGCGAATGAGAATCCGGTAAATAATATAAAATCAGAATAACAAATTACAAATCATAAATAAAAGAACGGTTATGATTAAGATCGAAGGTTTGAGTAAGTTTTTCCGTACGGAAGAAGTGGAGACGATCGCGTTGAACAATGTCTCCCTGGAAGTGAAAGACGGCGAGTTTGTGGCTGTCATGGGTCCTTCCGGTTGTGGCAAGTCTACCTTGCTGAATATCCTGGGTTTGCTGGACAACCCGACATCGGGCGACTATTATCTGGCAGACAAAGAGGTCGGACATCTCAAGGAGAAAGAACGTACGCAGGTTCGTAAAGGGAATATCGGTTTCGTATTTCAGAGCTTTAACCTGATCGACGAATTGAATGTATTCGAAAATGTGGAACTGCCGCTTACTTACCTGAAGGTGAAAGCCGCCGAGCGTAAGCAGATGGTGAACGACATTCTGAAACGGATGAATATCAGCCATCGTGCCAACCACTTCCCGCAGCAGCTCTCCGGAGGTCAGCAGCAGCGTGTGGCCATTGCCCGTGCCGTCGTTTCGAATCCAAAGATCATCCTCGCCGATGAGCCGACCGGTAACCTGGATTCCAAGAATGGTGCGGAAGTGATGCAACTCCTTACCGAACTGAACCGGGAGGGAACGACGATCGTGATGGTAACCCACTCCAAACACGACGCAAGTTTCGCTCACCGTATCATTAATCTGTTCGACGGTAGCATTGTTTCGTCGGTAAACGAATTTATATAAGATTGTAATTGTAAAGAAAATGGACAGGTGTGTCAAATAATTTGACACTATGATAAAGATGCTGGTTGAGTATATTGTTGATAGTTAATAATATATAGGTTTTGGCACACTATTTGGATAGAATATATCAGTAGTCCTTGTAGACCAAGTCACGGCTATGACAGAAAGAATAAAAATAATGACAATCTGATATGAAAACGATTCTAAGAAATTTTCTAAGTGTGTTGAGAAGGTTCCGGCTGGCCACTGCGTTAAACGTGGTGGGCTTGTCGGTGTCCTTTGCCGCTTTTATCATTATTATGATGCAGGTCCGTTATGAACGGACGTTCGACAGTTGTCATCCGAACGTTTCCCGTATCTACCGGGTGGAAGTGGACATGAAAGAATATAAGGGTTCGACTATTCTGGCCCGCCCGTTTGTGGATGCAGTTATCCAGTCGTCGCCTTTGATCGACGCCGGGACTTTGTTCAATCCGTTTACCGGCGAATACTATTTTACGGTTTTGCAGGGACAGGATAAAGTGGGCTTTAAAGAACCGTTTATTACCTGTTATCCGGAGATAACGAAGATGTATCATTTCGATATGGTGGAGGGCAATGCCGACTGCTTGAATGATGTGGAGAAGGCGTTGATACCGGAAAGCATGGCGCGCAAGTTTTTTGGCGAAGGTTCGGCTGTCGGCCAGCGCCTGAATATGGAAGAAAGTATCTGGAGCAAGAATACGGATGGCTTTCTGGTTGTAGGAGGGGTGTATAAAGATTTCCCTGGCAATACGCAGTTGAACAATGTGATTTATACGGCTATCTATGACGATCGTACGAAGGACGCTTGGGTCAGTAATAACTATTTCTGCTATCTCATGCTGACTCCGGATGCATCACCGGAAACCGTAGCCGACAATTTTAACCGTACGTTCGATTTCAGTAAATGCTATAAAGGAGAAGAGGATGTACATATCAGGCTTCGTCCCTTCAGTGAAATTTATTATCTGAACGAATCGCAGGATGGCCGCCTGGTCAAGAGTGGTAATCCGGAGACGACGAAGTTGTTGCTGATGATTGCTTTCCTGATTATTATTGTGGCGGCTATCAACTTTACCAACTTCAGTACGGCATTGACACCTTTGCGCATCAAGAGCATTAATACGCAGAAAGTATTGGGAAGTTCGGAGTCTGTTTTACGTTTGTCTCTTTTGGTGGAAGCGATGGGAATTGCTTTTCTTTCGTTCTTGATTTCTTTGTTCTTGATTTATGTGTTGAACCGTCCGGAGATACTGTCTTTTGTAAAGGCAGATTTGGCATTGACTCACAACATTGGCTTGTTGGTTGCGGTCGGTGGCTTATCATTGTTGGTCGGATTGGCGGCGGGCTTGTATCCGGCCTGGTATATCACCTCGTTTCCGCCGGCGCTGGTGCTGAAAGGTTCGTTCGGGCTTTCGCCTGCCGGCCGTAAGCTGCGCACTTGCCTGATGGGATTCCAGTTTGTGGTGTCGCTTGTCTTGATTATCGGGGCACTCTTCATTTATCTGCAGAACCGTTATATGCAACATTTTCCGCTCGGATTCGATAAAGACCGCATCGCGGTAGTGGAACTGAACGGCAGGATGGCGACTAAAAATAAGGATGCGTATGTTAACAAGCTGAAAGAATATCCGGGGATAGAAGACGTTGCCTTTGCACAGGAAAAGTTGGGAGCGCAGGACAGCTATATGACTTGGAGCGGAGTGTATAAGGAGCAGAATGTGGGTATCAATGCTCTGCCTGTTTCCTGGAATTTTATCGACGTGATGGGGATTCAGCGGGCCGGCGGACGCCAGTTGACCGAGGCGGATGAAAAGGGTAAAAAGCTTGTCTTCGTCTTATTCGATGCCATGCGTAATCAATATGACATAAAAGATGGCGATTCTTTTATGATACCCTGGTTGGAGGCGGATGATCCGATCGAAATAGCGGGTTTTGTAGAAGATGTCCATTTTACCTCTCTGCGCAGCAAGCTGGAGAATACCGCCTTGATTATAAATTACTATTGGGGACAGTTACCGGTGTCTTATATCCGGATCAAGGCGGGTACGAACCTGCCCGAAGCGGTAGATCATATCCGGAAAGTCGTGGCCGATATCGATCCGGCCTATCCGGTGGATGTGCTGTTTTACGATACGATCTTCGACAGCCTGTACCGCCAGGAAGAGAACCTGAGTATGATGGTGTTCCTGTTTAGTCTGTTGGCGATAATTATTTCTCTGGTAGGTGTGTTCGGTCTGGTCGTGTTCGAGTCGCAGTACCGAAAGAAAGAGATCGGTATCCGCAAGGTGCACGGTTCGACAGTCGGAGGCATTTTGGGGATGTTGAGTAAGCGGTATGTAGCAATCGTGCTGATATGCTTTGTCCTGGCAACTCCGCTTGCGTATTACGGCGTAACGAAATGGCTGGAGAACTTCACATACAAAACCCCTATTCATGTGTGGGTGTTTGCTGCAGCTTTGGTCGTGGTAATGCTTATAACACTGGCTACGGTTGTTTTCCAAAGTTGGAAAGCGGCTACGGCAAATCCGGTGGAAAGCATTAAAAATGAATGATAATAACCTTTTCCGGTAAATATCTGAAAAGTTTCAGAATAAAAGTATATCTTTGGAGAATCTAAATTTAATAGACCATGATCAATAGAAGAAATTTTTTGAAAAATGCGTCCCTGTTTACGTTAGGTGGCTTGATGGCCGGTAAAGTAGGGAATGCCGTTGCAGCCCAGCCTGCAACACCTGCTGTATCCGAGGCGATGGCAGCTAAGAATATCGGTTTACAAATCTATTCTTTAGGCAAGGAGTTATACACGGATGTTCCGGGTGGAATGAAGAAACTGAAAGGGATGGGATACGAAACCTTGGAGCTTGCCGGCTATGGTAACGGCAAGATCAATGGTGTCGACATGATGGAATTTAAGAAGATGGCGGATGATGCCGGTCTTAAGATCATCAGTTCCCACGTGAATCCTCCTGTTCGCGAGTACACGAAAGACAACTTGGCACAAATTAAGGAATACTGGAAAAAGACGGCTGACGACCATGCCAAGATCGGTGTGAAATATTTGGTTCAGCCCGGTCAGCCCAGCACCCGTAGTGTGGAAGAAACAAAATATGTATGCGAAGTCTTTAACGAAGCCGGAAAGATTGTAAAAGCTGCCGGTATCCCGTTCGGCTATCATAATCATGATATGGAGTTTGCAAAAGTAGTTCCCGGCGGTAAAGAATTGAAGTTCGGGCGTCACAATAAGGGCGAACAGGTTTACGACATTTTCCTGGCAAACACAGATCCTTCCCTCGTATTCTTTGAAATGGATGTTTACTGGGCTGTTATGGGCCAGCAGGATCCTGTCGAATATATGAAGAAATATGCGGATCGTATCAAAGTATTGCATATTAAGGATCGTGCTGTTTTAGGAGAATCCGGAATGATGAATTTCGAATCGATCTTCAAACAGTTCTATGCAAATGGCTATAAAGATTATTTCGTTGAGCTGGAAGGTATTGGCGAAGGCAAGCAATTTGACGGAGTGAAAGGTTGTGCCAATTATCTGAAGAAAGCATCATTTGTGAAGTAAATACATTAATAATATAATGGTTGCATCGTAGGGGCAGGTTCCAAACCTGCCCTTTTTTTATTACAACACCTCTTTTATCTTTTCAATCATTTCCTGATATTCCGCATCCGATAAATAAACCTTCTGCGGGTTCATGGTGAATGTTCCGCCGAAATCCGGTCCGCCTTCATATTTGGGAGCCAGGTGGAAATGAAGATGCGACAGCTTATCGGAATAAGCACCGTAATTTATCTTTTGCGGATTGAATACTTTCTGCATCGCGCGGGTTACCCGTACGACATCTGCCATAAATGCATTCCGCTCTTCGTCACTGAGCATATTCAAATCGTGTACATGGTCTTTGTAGGCTACCAGGCAGCGGCCTCGATAGGTCTGTTCCTTAAACAGGAATAACCGGGATACGGACAAGGGGGCAATTTCGATCATCAGATCGTGTAAAGTCTGATTGTTCTGGCAATACAGACAATCTTTGGGATCACTTAAATTCATATTTTATTAGATTTCATTAATGATGTGGCTAAATTAACAATTAAAATGGAGATTGGCGGGAGATTGGGGTGTTTATTGTAGAAAAAATACTCGCGTTCTACATCTTGTTCTACAGATTTTGTCTGGCATCCGGATATGGCATTGCTGCTTTATGCTTTGTTTTTCAATTGTTGTGTGCTTTGTGTGTCCGGCTGGCACCGTTCATGGTATAATCCTTGTACTAATCTTTTCAGATTGTATTTAAAGTTTAGGTTTTAATTATTGGGTATAAACTTATTAAATTAGTAAAGTCATGAAAAAGATTGTTTTAATGGTAGCAGTAGTAGCATGTGTTGCATTTGCATCACAAAGTGCACAAGCAGTAACGGTACAGGCATCAGTTGAAAACGTTATGCAGGATGATTTCGTGAAGATCGAAGTGAAAGATCTTCCCCAGGCTGTACAGGATGCAATTGCCAAGTCTTATGAAGGAAGTACAGTGAAAGAAGCATACGTCGCAGGTGCCGATGGTGCCAAGAAGTATAAAGTCGTACTTGTAGACAAAGATCAGAAGGAACAAACGGTTGTTCTGAATGAAAAAGGTGAAGTAGTTGAATAGTACGTATCTATCTATTAATATACAAGGCCGTCCTGTCTGAGAAGATAGGATGGCTTTTTTTATATATTAATTGGAAATATTTTCATCTTGTTAGACATTGTGGTTCGAATAATTCATATCTTCGCCTCCATAATCAATCGCTGTGTACATAACAAATGGAAATTGTCATTATTATTGGTCTTATCTTATTGAACGGACTTCTCTCCATGTCGGAAATTGCTTTGGTGTCGGCGCGTAAGGCGCGTCTCGAACTGGAAGCAAAACGAGGTAACAAATCTGCTCAAACAGCTCTGAAATTAGCAAACGAACCGGACAGATTTCTTTCTACTATCCAAATCGGAATTACGTTGATCGGTATTTTAACAGGTTTATATTCTGGTGAGGCTTTCGCTTACGACTTGGCGGAGCATGTGCGCCATGTTCCTTTCCTGGAACCTTATGCATTGGGAATTTCTAAAACTACAATTGTCGTTGTCGTTACTTATCTGACGCTGATCGTCGGTGAGTTGGTGCCTAAGCGTATCGGTATGGGCTATGCGGAAAAGGTTTCGATGTTGGTTGCCAAACCGATGAACCTGCTGTCGATGGTTGCTTCGCCTTTCGTGTGGTTACTGTCCAAGAGCACGGCGTTGACCGTAAAACTGATCGGGACGGATAGCGCTGAAGAGAATAAAGTGACGGAAGAAGAAATCAAGGCGATCGTAAAAGAAGGCTTTGACGGGGGAGAGGTGCAGGAAGTGGAACAGGATATCGTGGAACGTGTCTTTAATCTGGGAGACCGTAAAGTCGGTTCTATCATGACGCACCGCAGCGAGCTTGTATGGTTGGACTTGACAGACAGTATCGAGCAGATACGCGAAAAGGTGCAGGAAAATCTTTTCAATATCTATCCTGTCGCTTCCGGAAAGTTTGACGAGATCAAGGGGGTTGTCTACCTGAAAGACCTTTTTGGCCGCATCGACGAACCCGGTTTTTCTTTGGAGCAGGTGATCCGTCCTGCCGAATTTATGCCGGAGAACCAGAGCGTGTATAATGCTTTGGAACAGTTTAAGCAGGCGCGTGCGAAATATGGTATCGTAACGGATGAGTTCGGTGGCATACAAGGTATTGTTACCCTGAAAGATATCATGGAAGGATTGATCGGACAGGTGCCGGAAGTCGGAGAAGAAGCCGAGATCGTCCAACGTGCCGACGGCTCCTGGTTGGTGGACGGGCAGTATAGTTTCTATGACTTCCTCGAATATTTCGACTTGGAAGACCTGTATGCCGAACATGACTATAACACGTTAAGCGGTCTGATCCTTGAAATCCTGGAACGGGTTCCGAAGACAGGCGAAAGGTTGACATGGTTGAATTTCGAGTTCGAGATAGTCGATATGGACGGCGCCCGCATCGATAAGGTTTTGGTGAAGAAATTACCGGAAGACGAGGTATCGTAAAATTATTCCATGCCCATCCGTCCGAAATTCCATGCCCATGGAAAACGGATTGCATGGGCATGGAATTATATTTCGGCCAGTTTATGCAGGACCTCCATCTTGCCGAACAGGATCAGCAGGTCGCCTTCTTCTATTGTCAGGTCGCCGGTGATTTTGCTGATCACGGAATATTGGATTTGTTTCAGTCCGATCAGGTTGCGTTCTTCTTTGGGGCGTTCGATGCCGACAAGGCGCACGCCGAAATTTTCTTCCAGGTCTATCGTCTGTAAAGTCTGCCCGACGAAGGTGGCGGGTGCTTTTATTTTATACAGGTGATGGGTGTCTGTCACTCTGTACCATTGTTTGAACCGTTTCCCAAATAAAGATTGGGAGGCGTACATGCCTGCAAAATCATCTTCCGGCGTAATAATCTCGGTCACGCCGATCGAGCGGATCACCGCTTCATGGATAGGAGAGATTCCCCGTACGACCAGCTTGTTTGCATCCAGATTTTTAAGCATTGCAACCGTTTGGATGGAGGTTCCGAAATCTTTGCCGAAGGTGACGAAGATCGCATCCATTTCGTTTAGCGGCAAGGTGTTCAGTGCGTCCTTGTCTGTTGTGTCGAGACTGATCGCTCCTGAGATCGTATGCTTTACGGCTTCGATCTTATGCTGGTCGACATCGACGCCGATCACTTCATTACCGATGCGTGTCAGGCTTTCAGCGATGGCACGTCCCAGGTTCCCTAATCCGATTACTAAATATTTCATACTGTATAGCTTATGTTACATTAATATATTCTCTTGCGGATATGTGTAGTTCTTCTTTTTATATTCTTTGCTGAAACTGATGAAGAAGGTCAGTATGCCGATACGGCCGACCAGCATGGTAAAGATGATGATCAGCTTTCCCGGCAGGCTTAGCATCGGGCTGAAATTCAGGCTTAGCCCGACTGTACTGAGTGCGGACACCGTTTCGAATGTCAGTGTGAATACAGATGCGCCTTTTTCCGTGACGGACAAGAGCCATACTGCCAGGCCCAACCAGCAGAAATAGAAAACAATTGTCGCGAAAGCCCTGCGTATGGTATCCCGGGAGATTTCACGTTTACGGATTTCCACATTCTCTTTTCCCCGGGCGGCATTGCGGGCTGTCAGTAAGGCGACACATACGGTTGTCACTTTCAGGCCTCCGCCGGTCGACATGGGAGCTGCTCCTATGATCATCAGGATCAACGTCAACATCAGTGTGCCGGAGGTCAGCGAACTCATGTCCGCCACACAAAAACCTGCCGTACGGGGCGTCGTGGCTCCCAGGAACGCATTGGCAAGCTGTCCTCTGAACGACAATCCGGCCAGTGTGTTATTCATTTCCAGCAGGTAATAGAAAACTGTTCCGCCGGCCAACAATACCAGTGTGCTAATCACTACGATATACGTGTTGATATTGATAATGCGCGGTGTATGGATGTAATGTTTCTGCTGTCCGATAAGGATTTTGAAGCTGTTGACAAGTAAATGCCGCAATAGTTTCAGATAGTTGAAAACGATCGGGAATCCCAAGCCTCCGAATATGATCAACAGGGAGATCCAGACATGCAGATTGTATTTGTGAATCACCAGCGGGTCGTACATATTTCCGCTCAGGGTCGATATTCCCGCATTACAGAATGCCGAGACTGCATGGAACACGGCATAGAATACCTCTTCCTGCGTCCCTCCCGGCAGAGAACCTTTCACATCCATATAGATCAGGTACGCGCCGACTCCTTCGATGAAAAGGGTCACGAACAAGATGTTGAGGATTACCCGGAAAAGCCCGTTTATCCGGTCTTCGTTGAGCATATCTTTCAAGACGAGCTTGCTGCTGAAAGAAGAATGTCCCATAAAAGACAAAGCAAAAAAGCTGGTAAAGGTCATGACTCCGATCCCGCCTATCTGAATCAGGAACATGATGATGATATGTCCTGTCTGGGTAAAAGTCGTGGCCACATCAACCGTTGTCAGTCCGGTGACGCAAACGGAAGTCGTCGATATAAACAAGGCGTCGATGAAGTGGATGCCGTGAACCGTGGCGTTAGGCAGCATCAGCAGTCCCGAACCGACCAGAATGACAAATACGAAACTTAGCAGGAACAGGAAAGACGGCTTTATATGGCTTTGCAGCAAGGTGAAAGTCTGCCGCGACAGGTGGATGACGCTCAACAGCAACAGCAGGAAATAAATAAACAGCGGTTCTGTCAGAAAGCTCAGGTAGGGTAGCGATTGATGGATCGCCTCCTTGAAAAACACCTTCCCCGACAGGACGGCGAACAGGAAAAAATAGATTCCTATATCCAGATAGAGCAATTTCTCCTGTATGATCTCTTTGAACTTCAAAATGTACCGGAGCGAAATCCCTGTGAAAAATGCCAGCAACAGATAAATCCGGCTTGTTTCCAGCATATGGGTGACGTGAACCGAATATTTGAATCCGAACTGGTAGACCAGCGTAAAGAGGGTGGCGATCGAGGCGATAAGTATAATCCCTTCTGCAATCATATTCAGCAAACCTTTCATGTTCGCCCAATACATACGGAGAGAGAATTGTAGATGCTTGAAATCCATGTCTTGTCTTTTTAAAAGAACAAATGTATTAAATAAATGTTAGAAGCATGAGCCCTTTTTTTTCGTGCGTGGTAATGTATGTTAAATATCCGGGTTTAAATCATCCTTGATACATATTGTTATAAATACATTATGTCTGATATTATTTTAAAGTTTATATTTGCGATAAATCTTTATTACGATATTATGGAAACACAGAAAAATAAGAAAGAAATGTTTTACCCGCATGTTTCGGTAGATTGCGTATTATTAGGGACAAACGAAGATAAATTATGTGTGTTGCTTGTCGAAAGGCAGGTGGCCGGCAGTGATGAAAAACATTATAAACTGCCGGGAAGCTTGATTTACGAAAGCGAAGACTTGGACACGGCTGCCTATCGTGTGCTGAACGAAGCGACCGGTTTGAAGCGCGTTGCCCTGAAACAGTTCCGGAGTTTCGGCTCTCCCGCCCGGACAAAAAATAAAGAAGACGTACAATGGTTGGAAAATGCTTCCAAAATGAAGATTTCAAGGATCGTGACAGTTGCTTACCTGGCGTTGTGCAAGATCGGGAAAAAGACGACGATGGATGAGAAGTCCGATACCCTGATCTGGGCTCCGGTTAACGAACTGCCTCATTTGCCCTTCGACCATAAAGAGATCATAGAAGCTGCCAGGCAAGAGATACGGGATTGGGTGGATCGCGAGCCGGGCATTGTCTTCGACTACCTTCCTCCGAAGTTTACCGCTTATCAGTTGCGGCGTATTTTTGAAATCGTTTACGATAAGGAGGTCGATGTCCGTAATTTCCGTAAGAAAATGTCTACGATGGAGTATATCGTGCAGACAGATGAAACGGAAACAGGTGTAAACCACCGGGCAGCCCGCTATTTCCGGTTCGACAGGATAAAGTATAATAAGTTACATTCGAATTTTAACAAGATATAAAATAATAATATGTGTTTATTAGGTTGTGATATCGGAAGCTCTTCGGTGAAGGCTTCAATTGTCGATAAGGATACGGGGTTGACGATTGCTTCCGATTTTTATCCGAAAGAAGAGGCGGTGATCAATGCCGTACGTCCCGGATGGGCAGAGCAGAATCCGGATGATTGGTGGATATTTCTGAAAGAGGCGATAAAAGGGGCGATCTCGAAAGCCGGGATCAAAGGAACTGAGATCGAGGCGATCGGTATCTCTTACCAGATGCACGGGCTTGTGTTGGTGGATAAGAAGATGCAGGTTTTGCGTCCGTCTATTATCTGGTGTGACAGCCGTGCAGTGTCTTACGGCGAGCGTGCTTTCAAGTCGATTGGCGAGAAACAGTGTTTGACGCACCTGCTGAATTCCCCCGGAAACTTCACTGCTTCCAAATTGGCATGGGTCAAGGAGTTTGAACCGCACATATTCGAACAGGTGTATAAATTCATGTTGCCCGGCGACTTTATTGCCATGCGTATGACGGGCGATATCGTGACGACTGTTTCCGGCCTGTCGGAAGGTATCTTCTGGGATTTCCGGAATAACAGGGTGTCGGAAGAGTTGATGCGTTATTTCGGCTTCAGTAAAGACCTGATACCGGATATCCGTCCGACTTTCGGCCAGCAGGGCGAATTGCTCGGCTCCGTCGCTTCGGAACTGGGGCTGAAGAAAGGGACGCCTGTTACCTATCGTGCAGGCGACCAGCCGAATAATGCTTTATCATTGAATGTGCTGAATCCGGGCGAGATCGCTGCTACGGGCGGGACGTCGGGCGTCGTATATGGTGTGAACGGCAAGGTGAATTATGATACTTTGTCACGTGTGAATACATTTGCGCATGTCAACCATTCGGATGAACAGACCCGCCTGGGCGTGCTGTTATGCATTAACGGAACGGGTATCCTGAACTCATGGATCAAGCGTAATGTGGCTCCCGAAGGAATCAACTATCCGGAACTGAATGAATTGGCGGCAACCGTGCCGATCGGTTCGGAAGGCCTGTCGATCCTGCCTTTCGGGAACGGTGTGGAACGTATGTTACAGAACAAGCCGGTGGATTGCTCTATGTATGGGCTGAATTTCAATATTCATAACAAAGCCCATATCGCTCGTGCCGCCCAGGAAGGTATCGTCTTCTCCTTCAAATACGGTATGGATATCATGAATGAAATGGGAATCGATATCGAAGTAATCCGTGCCGGAAATGCGAATCTCTTCCTGAGTCCGATTTTCCGGGATGCGCTGGCCGGTGTGACCGGAACGGTGATCGAACTTTATGACACGAACGGAGCTGCCGGGGCAGCTAAAGGAGCTGGTATCGGTGCGGGCGTCTATACCTCGGCGGAAGAAGCGTTCGCTTCCCTGAAAAAGATCAGTGTGATAGAACCCGACGGTCTGAAAGCGGATAAATATTGCGGTGCTTTTGAGATATGGAAGGAAAGGCTGGAGAAAGCGTTGGAGTAGCTCCATATTTGTAAATGTAGAATTGTTTAATTGATTAAATATAACGAGTATCATGAATTATTTTAAAGGTGAAAAAGAGTTTTTCCCTGGAATCGGGAAAATAGAGTTTGAAGGACGTGAGTCGAAGAATCCGATGGCTTTTCATTATTATGATGAAAACAAGGTCGTAATGGGCAAGACCTTGAAAGATCACCTCCGCTTTGCAATGGCTTACTGGCATACGTTGTGCGCGGAAGGCGCAGACCAGTTTGGTGGTGGCACAAAATCATTCCCTTGGAATACCGCAGCGGATCGTATTTCCCGCGCTAAATATAAAATGGATGCTGCTTTCGAGTTTATGACCAAGTGCAGTATCCCGTACTATTGTTTCCATGATGTGGACGTGGTGGACGAAGCTCCGACACTGGCCGAATTTGAGAAGGACCTGCATACGATGGTGGGATTCGCCAAACAGCACCAGGAAGCAACCGGAAAGAAACTGTTGTGGTCTACAGCCAATGTATTCGGGCATAAACGTTATATGAACGGAGCGGCTACCAATCCTTATTTCCCGGCTGTCGCTTGTGCCGGTACGCAAATCAAGAATGCAATCGACGCCTGTATCGAGCTGGGTGGCGAGAACTATGTATTCTGGGGCGGACGAGAAGGCTATATGAGTCTGCTGAACACCAATATGAAACGTGAAAAGGATCATTTGGCCATGATGCTGACAATGGCACGCGATTATGCCCGCAAGAATGGTTTCAAGGGCACTTTCCTGGTGGAACCTAAGCCGATGGAACCGACCAAACACCAGTATGACGCAGATACGGAAACCGTGATCGGCTTCCTGCGCCACTATGGCCTCGACAAGGATTTCGCTATCAATATCGAAGTGAACCATGCTACATTGGCCGGCCATACATTCGAACACGAACTTCAGGCTGCTGCCGATGCCGGTATGCTGTGCAGCATCGATGCAAACAGAGGCGACTATCAGAATGGTTGGGATACGGACCAGTTCCCCGTAGACATCTACGAACTGACACAGGCTTGGCTGGTTATCCTGGAAGCGGGCGGACTGACAACCGGAGGTACGAACTTCGATGCCAAGACCCGTCGTAACTCGACTGACCTCGACGATATCTTCCTGGCTCATATCGGCGGTATGGATTCGTTTGCACGTGCCTTGATGGCGGCTGCTGATATCCTGGAACATTCCGATTACAAGAAAATGCGTGCCGAACGTTACGCCAGCTTCGACCAGGGCGACGGCAAGAAGTTCGAAGACGGCAAACTCCTTCTCGAAGACCTGCGCACAATTGCCCTTGCCGGCGACGAACCGAAGCAGATCAGCGGCAAGCAGGAGTTGTATGAGATGATTATCAATCAGTATATTTAATAAATTATTATTTGTCGGTGCGTAGAGATGCACGGCCGTGCATCTCTACAACACGCCGATAATTAGAATCTATATCGTGAAAAATAACAACTACATCTTTGGTATCACCCTGGTAGCCACACTGGGTGGATTACTATTCGGATATGATACGGCAGTGATATCCGGGACGGTCGAATCGCTGCGTAAATTCTTTATTGAACCTTTCGGGTTACCTTTAGACCAGGCAAATGCGTTGGAAGGTTTTGTTGTGAGCAGTGCCCTGATCGGTTGCATCCTGGGTGCATCCTTTGCAGGTTGGATCAGCCAGCGCTATGGACGGAGGCCGACGCTTATTCTGGCTGCCGTGCTGTTCCTGTTATCGGCTGTCGGTTCGGCATGGCCGGAACTCTTCGTCGGGATGCCGGGGAGCGGAGATCATACTTTTATGTATCCTTTTGTGTGTTATCGTATTCTCGGGGGCATTGGTGTCGGCCTGGCATCCATGGTCTCTCCGATGTATATCGCCGAGATGGCGCCTGCCGACAGGCGGGGGAACCTGGTGTCGTGGAACCAGTTTGCCATTATCTTCGGTATGCTTGTTGTCTACTTTGTGAACTACAGTATTGCCTTGCAGGGAGATGCTGCATGGCTCAATTCGATAGGCTGGCGCTGGATGTTTGCGTCCGAGATTATACCGGCCTTGCTTTTCTTTGTCCTGCTGATGTTTGTGCCGGAGACTCCCCGCTATCTGGTGATGCGCGGGAAGACGGAGAAGGCCTTGTCTGTCCTGAACCGTTTGATGGGGAAGGAGAGTGCCGGACCCGAACTGGAAGAGATCAAGGAAAGTTTCAAGAGACAGGAACCTTCCATGCGTCCTTATTTCCTGTTTATGGGGATGTGGCTGGTGTTGTTCCTGCTTTCATACGGGGCATTGGAACTGGCCGGTAATACAAGTGCGCTGGAGATTGCCCTGATCGGCAGTTTCTTCGTGTCGTTAGTGTTCCCGATCCGTTCTTTCGGGATGCTGATTATTCTTGTCGGCGTGTTGCTGTCCGGTTTCCAGCAGTTTGTCGGGATCAATGTCGTGCTCTATTATGCGCCGGAGATATTTAAGACAATGGGAGCCGCTACCGATGCCGCCCTGTTGCAGCAGATCGTGGTGGGAGCTGTGAACCTGTCCTTTACCGTGTTGGCTATCTTTACGGTCGACAAGTTCGGACGTCGCCCGCTAATGATTATCGGGGCTTTGATTATGGCTGTCTCGATGATGGTTCTGGGAACGACGTTCTATATGCATTCCGTTGGTGTCGGTTCGCTGGTTTGCATGTTGGTCTATACGGCTGGTTTTGCCATGTCGTGGGGACCGGTCTGCTGGGTGTTGCTGGCAGAGATTTTCCCGAATACGATCCGTTCGACGGTGATGAGCATTGCCGTTGCCGGGCAGTGGATCGCCAATTTCCTCGTTTCCTGGACCTTCCCGATGTTGGATAAGAACCAGTATCTGACGGAAACGTTCAATCATGGCATGGCCTATTGGATTTATGGTATCATGGGAATCCTGGCCGCCTTGTTTATCTGGAAGTTTGTACCCGAAACGAAAGGAAAGACATTGGAACAGATGGAACAGTATTGGAAATAATTCAGTAAGTTTGCCGGCAGAATAGAGTCGGATAAATATAAATGCACATACTGAAGAAAATATTAATATGGAGCCGGAACCTGCTGTTGTTCCTGTTTATATCCAGTTTGCTGGCTGTCGTGGCTTATAAGTTTGTTCCTGTCTATTATACTCCGCTGATGTTTATCCGGATGTATGAGCAGTTTCAGGACGGCAAGCCCTTTAAGCTGGAGCATAAGTGGGTTCCGATGAAAAAGATCGCCCAGCCTTTGGCGCAGGCGGTTGTCGCTTCGGAAGACAACCTCTTTCTCGATCATCACGGGTTCGATATGACACAAATCCAGAAAGCCCGTGCCGATGCCGAGAAAGGCAAACGTGTACGCGGCGCCAGCACAATCTCGCAGCAGACAGCCAAGAATGTATTCCTCTGGCCCGGAAAGACCTATCTGCGTAAGGGGATAGAAGCCTACTTCACCGTCCTGATCGAATGGATATGGGGAAAGGAGCGCATCATGGAAGTCTATCTGAACTCGATCGAAATGGGCGACGGTATTTATGGCGCCGAAGCAGTCGCACAGGCGCATTTCAAGAAGCCAGCCTATAAACTGACGAAAGCGGAAGCAGCTCTGATTGCCGCCACACTGCCCAATCCCCGCCGGTTCAATTCGGCTAAACCATCCCCCTATATGCTGAAGCGGCAGGCGAAGATCATGTCGCTCATGGGCAAGTTGCTCAAGATCGAAATGGGGCATGACAGTGGTGATCCCGATCCCGAATCCGGTAGTAAGAAAGTGCGCAAACGGAAGAAGCTGCGGGCAGATGCAAATGTATTTACACAAGAATGGTAATCATATGAATCACTTTGTATATCACGACCTCGGACGCATCGAGTATGAGAATGCGCTGGAACGCCAGACGGCTGCTTTCAATGCCTTGCTGGAAGCGAAGGCACAAAACAGTTCCGCCGAAAACCACCTGTTCTTTTGTGAACACCTGCCGGTGTTGACAATCGGCAAAAGCGGGAAAGATGCCAATCTGCTGATCCCGGAAGAGCTGCTTGCCGACCGTGGCATCTCTTTCTATCATATCAACCGCGGAGGAGATATCACTTATCACGGCCCCGGACAGATCACCGGCTATCCGGTCTTCGACCTCGATTGCTGGAAGTTGGGATTGAAGCAATATATCGACATATTGGAAGAGACGATTATCCGTTTCCTCGCTCTTTACGGCATCAAAGGCGAACGGTTGCTGGGTGCGACAGGTGTCTGGATCGATCCCGATGTGCCGGGGAAAGCGCGTAAGATATGTGCGATCGGCGTGAAAAGTAGCCGCTTCGTGACGATGCACGGCTTTGCATTGAACATCAATACCGATCTGAGCTATTTCTCCTTGATCAACCCCTGCGGCTTTAAAGACAAAGGTGTCACCTCCATGGAAAAGGAATTGGGCGCAGCGCAGGATTTCGAGTTGGCGAAAGCCCGTCTTCATTCACTCTTCTTAGAAATGTTTCCCTGATGCCTTATACGATCCATTTTGCCCCCTTGCAGGGATATACCGATTCGGTGTATAGAGAAGCTCATGCACAAGTCTTCGGTGGAGTCGAAGCCTATTATACCCCTTTTGTCCGTCTGGAAAGGGAGTGTTTCCGGAATAAGGAGCTTCGCGATATCGCCCCCGAAGGGAATCTGTCGGCTCCGGTCGTCCCTCAGTTGATAGCCTCTTCACCCGAAGAGTTTCGCCGGATTGCCACCTTGTTTAGGGAGTGCGGCTACCGGCGTGCCGATATAAATATGGGGTGTCCTTTCCCCATGCAGGCGCGGCTGCACCGGGGAGCCGGGATATTGCCTTATCCTGATGAGGCGAAGAAGATGCTGGAAACAATCTGTGAATTTCCGGATATCCGGTTTTCCGTCAAGCTGCGCTTAGGGTGGGATTCGGCAGATGAGGCGCAGGCTCTTTTACCTTTTCTGAATGAATTGCCGCTCACGCACCTGACGCTCCATCCGAGGATTGGCACGCAGCAGTATAAAGGCGTTACGGACGAAGATGCTTTCTCCCGCTTCTACGACCTATGCACCCATCCGTTGTTTTATAACGGCGATATCCATACACTTACGGATATTCATTCGATAACCGCCCGCTTCCCCCGTCTGAAAGGCGTGATGTTAGGGCGCGGTCTGCTCGCTTTTCCCTGGTTGGCAGCCGGGTATTCGTCCGGCGTCTCTCTATCCGTGCAGGAAAAGAAGGATAAACTGCATGCTTTTCATGCGTTGTTGCTGGAAAGCTACAGTTCCCGTCTGGAAGGTGGAGAGCATCAGGTACTGGATAAAATCAAAACCGTTTGGGATTATCTACTACCTGATGCCGAAAAGAAATTAAGAAAGAAAGTCCTCAAAAGTACCCGTCTGGCCGCATACATGGAAGCCGTAAAGGCGATGATAGAAGGTTGAAAAGCACAGGTGCCTTATTGCTTACCACCACAGGCACCCTATTGCTTAGAACCAATACGGCTGATTGCTTAGAACCACAGGTATCCTATTGCTTACCACCAATACGGCTGATTGGTTGGAACCACAGGTACCCTATTGCTTAGAACCAATACGCCTGATTAGTTCAATCCTTAACTTCTATCACCGCCGGGCAATGATCCGAATGGACCGCCTCGTTCAGGATATAGGCGGCATCAACCTGTGGTTTCAGCGGTTCGCTGACCATGCAATAATCGATACGCCATCCTTTGTTTTTAGCGCGGGCGCCGAACCGGTAGCTCCACCATGTATATTCTTGTTTGTCCGGATGGAGCAGGCGGAACGTATCAACGTAGCCGGCATTCAGGAAACGGGTCATCCATTCGCGCTCTTCCGGAAGGAAACCGCTGTTCGTGGCATTGCGCACCGGATCGTGGATGTCGATCGCTTCGTGGCAGATATTGTAGTCGCCGCAGAGAATCAGCTTCGGGCGTGATTTTTGCAGTTCCACCACATAGCTTTGGAAATCTTCCAGCCACTCCATCTTGAAGCTCTGCCGCTCGTCGCCGCTCGTTCCCGAAGGATGGTAGACGCTGACAACCGACAGCTCTCCGAAGTCCGCCCGGATAAAGCGCCCTTCATTGTCGTACTTCTCGATTCCCATTCCATACTCCACATGGTCCGGCTCCCGGCGGCTCAGGATTGCGACACCGCTGTATCCTTTTTTCTGTGCACTGTAGAGCCAGGCCTTATAACCAAGCGCCTCGAACGGTTCGGCAGGGAATTGGTCCGGTTGCAACTTGGTTTCCTGCAGGCAAAGCACATCGGGAAGTTCCCGGGCGAGCCATTCGGGAAGTCCTTTTCCGACGGCGGCACGCAGTCCGTTTACGTTGTATGTGATAATCTTCATATTTCAATTGTTATAATGATGAGACAAATGTAATTAAAATGAATCACTATCCATAATTACAAGTCCGCATCCTCTACAATAATCCTGAACCCGACATTCATCGGCCGTTGCCAGGGCAGATACGCCTTGCGGACAGCCGAAGTGGAGTATTGGGGACGTTCGCGCCAGGAACCGCCGCGCACAACCCTCTTTTCTGCTTCCGGGTAGTTCCCCTTTTCCTTCAAGGGATAAGGGACGTAGCCGGATGCCGTCCATTCCGCCACATTTCCGTTCATATCATATAATCCCCAGGGATTGGGACGGTAAGAGGCAACCGGGCAGCTGATCAGTTGATGGTCGTTGACGTTCAACACCTTCGGCAGGAAATCCCAGAACCGGCGCATCGGATCGGTCGGGCGCATCGGTTTGGGGTCTACGCCTGTTACGGCGAGGTCTACGGTTGTACTGTCCGCCAGGTTTTCGTAGCTGCCGAAATCGCTGTTGACAGAGCCGAACCAGAAATCATCCGCACTTCCGGCCCGTGCCGCCCATTCCCACTGTGTTTCTGTCGGGAGCGAAGCCTTACAGCTCAAATTCTCACTGATCTTGCGGCAGAATGCGTTGGCTTCTTCCCAGCTGACACGTACGACGGGCTGATCCGGTCGGTTGGCCGGATAGCCGGGTGTTGTATGATCCTTCCAGGTCTGTCCGATGTAGCGGCTGTCGTGTTCCGGAAAGAGCGTGCAGAACTGCTTATTCGTAATCTCGGTCGTACTCATCCAAAAACCTTTCTTCACATCTGTTTTGAAAGCGGGAGAAGCTGCCGGTGTCCGGTTGTTGCCCATCACGAAGCTGCCGGCCGGAATCCAAACCAGGTCGATGTGTACGTCGGGGGCGATGGTCAGACGCCGGGTCGCACCGGTCTTCTCCCCGCGCTTGACGCGGGGTTGCATGGAAGTGAGCTTGGAAGAAGATGCGGTGTCTTTGCGATCCCGCGTCGAGCGCGGGAACGGGTCTGTCTTGTTTTCTTTCAGCCAATCGGCATAGTCGGCAATCTCTTTTTGCCAGTCTACCCGTACGCCGCTGTATTTCTCCGCCAGTTCCATCCGGCGTTCTACCTGGTTCTTGGGCGACTCCGGTTTCAGGTCGATTTGTGTGAACGCTCCGGAGTAGGGGGCGTTCAGGTCGATCCAGGTGTAGAGCGTGCGCATATCTTCGTCCGGGACCTGCACGCCGTGATGTCCGGCCTGGAGGATGCGGATCAGTTCACTGTTGCTGACGTGGAACTCCGCCGGTTTCAGGACGTAGATGTCCGACTCCGGTCCCTGCCGGTAAACGTATGGATGCAGGTTCAGATAGCTTTGGTCGAACTGCTTGTTGATCTTCGTCAGTATTCCCCGTTTGTAGGTGACCATCCGGTCTTTACGGAAATCGGGTTCGGCGGTTGTCCCATCGTGGCAGGAGACACAGTTTCGGTCCAGTACCGGTTGTACTTCGAGACGGAACGTGAAAGGACGGACGCCGCCTTCCGGTGTTTCCAGCCGGCGCGCCTGTTTGGCCGAAGCAATTGTACGCTTGGGAATAGGCATGGTGTTCTGGTCCTCATGGCAACCGATGCAGGAAACGATCTCGCCCGGCATGCCCGTCAACCAACTGCGCATCCATTGCACGGCCGCCCCGTCTTTGTCCAACGGTTGGATGGAGACAGGAGTATTGGCAGGGATGGTGAAAAGCGCTGAACCGTCTTCCTCTACCGGAACTGTGCCTAACACACGCTTGATGTCCCATCCGCTCTGTATGCCCTGTGCGTCATGATCGGACGGAGCCAGGATATAGGCGTATTCGTAAGCGAAGATGCGGAGCGATTTGATCGTCCCGCGCGGGATGCCCTGTGTGCCTTCCCCTTCATAGATGTCCTGTATGAAAACGGTCGCTTCCTTATTGCCCGGCTTGATCTTCGATGGGATGACGGGAGGCGTTTCGCGTTTAGCCAACGGGATAGGAGCGGTCAGCCCTTCGCCTTCCTGTTCGGCTATCAAGGTCAGGTTGTCGAACACATCGACCAGATAGATTCCCCATAGCGCATCTTCCGCCGGCTTACAGGCAACCAGGAAATATTTCTCGTTCAGCGGGAACGGTTTCATAAACTGCGGCCAGACGCCTTTGACCAGTTCGTCTTTGATAAGCGGAACAATCGGACGGTCTTTGAACGGGAGTTCCTGTATCATCCCTTTTTCCTCTTTACGGCTTTTGGCAGGGTCGAAGATGACGAGCCGCCCCGAACGCGCCGTGCCGTGATGTCCGGAGATGATGCCGACGAAGCGGCTGCTATGGCGGGAGAGAGGTTTCATGTCGAATGTGCTGTTCGGAAAGTAGGAACCGCTGCCGTAAAGCGCCTTGTTCTCCGTTCCGTCGGGATTCATGTGCATCACGATACGGGAGAAATAGTGTGTCAGGTCGGTGTATTCCCAACGGGTGTACATGATGCGGCCGTTCGGGATCACGATTGGTGACCAGTTGCCATCCTGGTCGAATGTCAGGCGGCGCAAGTCACGTGTCTCGGGATCGTAAGAGACCAGGTTGGCAACCACATCGTCGCCATGTACGCAGGGCACGCCGTTATAGCCGATATTGGTCGTGGCAACCACCTTTCCGTCCGGCAGGTAGTTTGCATCGCAAAATTCCAGATCCGGCTCATCGACTGTAATCTTTTGATGAAGGCCTGTCCCGTCGGTCTTTATTTCGTATATCTGCCATTTCCGGTTCGCATCGAGGGAGGAGAACAGCAGGCGGTCGGCGTCCCAATGCAGTTGTATATCGGAGACGGGCACGTCGGCTTCCGGCTTGTAGATGCGTTCGCTCTTGACCTCGCCCCGCAGGTCGGACAGGATGTCGATCTCGGCATCATATCCTTTGCGTGAATTGGAAAAAAGCGAGTTGTAGTTTGCCGTCGAAGTACCCATCGAGGGCCCCATAGCCTTGCGGGCTTTATTGCCCAGGCGGTAGCGGGCGGCTACTATACGATCTACGTCCAACAACGGGTTGGCAAGCATGATCTCCCGTTTCAGCGCCAGCAGTTTTCGCGCATTGCCGATCGCCTTGTCGGAGGCTGTGGCGGAAAGCGCTTGCCGTACTTCCGGCAGGAGTGCTTCCAGCTCGGAAAGTTTTTGGTAAAGCGTGGGGGCTTTATCGCCTAACGACTGTTTCGTGTCGTCCAGATAGGCGCGCATGGCAGACGGGTTTACCCACCCGATCTGTGTCTTCAGGTCGTTGATCTGTATCTGGCGTAACGAATCCACTCCATCCGCAGTGGAGAATGCAGGCAGGGAAAAGTAGAGGAGTGCCAAGAGCAAATATACTTTGTACCGGAGCATTATTTGTCTGCTAATTTGTAAATTTCACATGCGGCCATCAGGAATGCGCCCGGGCCATACAATTCCGTCATCTCGCGTGTCACCTTCTTCGGATCGGCTCCTACAGGTTGTACCCAACCTAACTTGCCGTCTGCTTCGACAGCGGCCACCAATGCTTCCCAACCTTTTTTGACGATAGGCAAATATTGGTCTGCCGGCAGATAGCCCTGGTTGATTCCGTAGGCCAGGCCGTAAACGACAAATCCTGTCGCACTTGTTTCGGGTGAAGGATAGCTGTCCGGGTCCAGCAGACTGGCATGCCAGTAACCGTCCTTACCTTGTAATCCGGCGAGCCGTTCGCTCATTTCTTTGAAGAGGCTGAGGTAGAAGGGGCGATATTCGGTATCGCCGGCCGGAAGTGTTTTCAATATCTCGGCCAGGCCGCCGATCACCCAACCGTTACCGCGTCCCCAGAATACTTTTTTACCATTGGCTTCCCGCTGGTCGAAATAGCGGCTGTCGCGATAGAACAGATGTTCGTCTTTGTCGTACAGGTAATTATAAGTAGCGCGGAACTCGCTGTCTGCGAAGTGCATGTATTTACGGTTGCCGGTCAGCGTGTAGAGGCGTGTATAGACGCCCGGAGCCATAAAAAGCGCGTCGCACCAGGTCCAGCGTTCGATCGTGCTGCCCTTGCTATAGTCCAGGTCCATGCTTCCGTTAGAGGGGTTGTTTACGACCCAGTCCGCACGGGCAATGGTCGGCTTCAGCATGTTCTCATTCTTTTCCTTGTTATAGAAATCGATATAGGTTTGTGCGATACATACATCGTCGGCATGGTACATCCTGTTGGCGACCTGCCAGCTCTGGCGGTTGAATATTTTCCGTAGCCAGTCGTAATAGGTATTGTCGTTGCTGAGCTCCGCCCAGTCGTACATTCCCATGTAGAGTGCGCCGGGCACCCAGCCGCGCGGTTCGCTCTTGGCGTATTGATTATCGGGATAATCTTTGATCTGCCAGTCGGCAACCTTGCGGGCAACGTCCATTACGCTTTGCCGGTTCCAGCCTGCGGCAGTGACAGTAACGGCCGGGCTGGAGGTTTCTGCCTGTGCCGGGATGTTATTGACAAAACAGGTGCAGGCACAGATCGATAAGCCTGCCGATAGGTACTTGATAGCTTTCATGATACTATAATCTTGGTGTTAATCATTTTAATTCTGCATCAAAAATAAGAAATATAAAGCTTACGGTTCATAAATCTTATCTTATATTTGTATTTCAATCAATAAAAACGTCATGAATAAACGAGTATTGAGTTTAACCTTATTGCTGGCCTGCGTATGTTTTGCCTTGCAGGCTGAAGGCCGGATTGTGGAATCGTTTAATTCCGGCTGGGTATTTAAGAAAGCGCCGGCGGGTAAAGAGTTAGCGGTGAATGCGCCGAAATGGGAGAGTGGATGGACGGAAGTGGAGATTCCTCATACCTGGAATGCGAAAGACATGCAGATGCAGTTCAATAATTTCTACGAAGGAGCTGCCTATTACAAAAAACAATATTTCTTTCCGGCTGAAATGAAAGGGAAACGCGTGTTTCTCCGTTTCGAAGGTGTGGGAGCTACGGCTGAAGTGTATGTGAACGGTTCGCTTGCCGCCACGCATAAGGGAGCTTACTCGGCTTTTTCCTGCGAGATCGGGACACTGCTGAAAGCGGGAGAGAGTAATGAGATTATCGTGAAGGCCGACAACGCGTCGCGCCCGGATGTGATTCCTGTCAACCATGTGCTCTTCGGCGTGTATGGCGGTATGTATCGTCCGGTGTGGCTGATCGTGACCGAACCTTATAACATATGTGTCACCGATTGCGCCTCTTCAGGCGTTTATATTACCCAGAAGAATGTATCCCGGAAACAAGCCGATGTAAAGATTAAAGTGAAGCTGGATAACGGGACTTTGCAGCCTGCTCCGCTCACGTTGCAGAACACGGTTTATGACCGCGAGGGCAAACAGGTTGCCTCAGATAGCCGGTCGTTCGACCTGACCGCACAGGGCGTCCAGACATTCGAGGCGGATTTCAAAATCAAGAACCCGACCTTGTGGCAGGGACGCAAGAATCCTTACCTGTATAAAGTCGTAAGCCGCCTCGTTCAGGACGGAAAAGTGATCGACGAAGTTGTCCAGCCATTGGGTTTGCGTAAGTATGAGATCGTGGCCGGTAAAGGTTTCTACCTGAACGGCGAGAAATATCCGATGTATGGTGTCACCCGCCATCAGGACTGGTGGGGATTAGGCAGCGCCTTGAAAAATGAAAACCACGACTTCGACTTGGCTACCATTATGGATATCGGAGCGACAACCGTCCGTTTTGCCCATTACCAGCAGTCGGACTACCTGTATTCCCGTTGCGACAGTCTGGGACTGATCATTTGGGCGGAGATTCCTTTTGTCAACCGTGTGACGGGACAGGAGGCCGAGAATGCCCGCAACCAGCTTCGCGAACTGATCCGCCAGAGCTTCAACCACCCTTCCATCTATGTCTGGGGATTGCATAACGAAGTCTATCACCCACATGAATACACGAAAGAACTGACCAAGTCGCTGCACGACCTGGCGAAGACGGAAGACCCGGACCGTTATACGGTTTCGGTGAACGGCTACGGACACATGGAGCATCCGGTCAACCTGAATGCCGATATCCAGGGAATGAACCGCTATTTCGGCTGGTACGAAAAGAAATTGCAGGACATCGAGCCTTGGGTGGAAGGCCTGGAAAAAGAGTATCCGGATCAGAAACTGATGCTGACGGAATATGGAGCGGACGCCAACTTAGCTCACCAGACGGAATACCTCGACAATTCGCTCAACTGGACAAAACCGTTCTATCCGGAAACATTCCAGACGAAGACGCACGAATACCAGTGGAGCGTGATTGCCAAGCATCCGTATATCGTTGCCTCTTACCTGTGGAATACGTTCGATTTCGCGACACCCCTGGCAAACCGCGGCGACCTTCCGGCCCGCAACATGAAAGGTCTGGTGACGTTCGACCGCAAGACAAAGAAAGATTCTTATTTCTGGTATAAGGCAAACTGGAGCGAAGACCCTGTCCTCTATCTGACGCAACGCCGCAATGTGGACCGCGAGAAAAAAGTGACTTCCATCACCGTCTATTCCAATATCGGTGAACCGAAAGTCTTCCTGAACGGTAAAGAACTGTCCGGCATCCATAAGGGCTATACGGACGTACATTATATAATAGACAATGTTACGCTGGCAGATGGAAAGAATATTGTGAAGACAGTCGTTAATAAAGATGGCAAACCCTATGAAGATTCTATCGAATGGATGTACACAGGAGAGAAGAAACGTGAAGCCGACTCTTTTTCCATCAAGGGGGAGCACGCAGGATTCGAATAGATAAAATAAGTTTTTGATGTAGGGACAAGTTGTCCCCAGGTAATACGAGGTTGCCCGCAGCCCAGTTATAAAGCCGGGTGATGCGGAGCAACTTGGGACTATCCACAATTTTGTGTAAACTCAAAACAACAGGAACCGAATCCGAGTTTAAACTTGGATTCGGTTTTCAAATATAGTCAAAAACTGATTAA
>QWCH01000480.1_pt1 | contig 72222 bp, 56 predicted proteins | sample 1972671 | NCBI WGS metagenome assembly QWCH01 (sample SAMN09866713, study PRJNA288562) | Human gut metagenome isolate term3_stool, whole genome shotgun sequencing... | isolation source: gut | host: Homo sapiens | place: USA: California
AAAAGTTGGAATCCGCAGGAGTTTTATAATGGAAAATTCAAAGTTTGTTCTGGGGTCAAAATATGACCTCAGAACAAAACTTATCTTGCTTATAGGTGCGAATATTTTAATTTTTTTAGGGTTTGATTGGATCTATCAAAGCCTTATTACATTATTTTTCCTTGTCATTATTATTAGCGATGGTTATAAAAAATCCGCTATAAGGTATATTTTATTTTTTGTAATAAGTGTAGTATTGGAAAAAGCTTTAGCCTCTTTTAATATGAATTTTCTTTTGAATTTAATTTTATTTATCTTAGCAATTGGAAGAAAATTTTTGCCATGTATTATCGTGGGTAAATGGATTTTAAATTCCACATCTGTTTCCAGTGCAGTAGCAACTTTACAAAAATTAAAACTTCCAAAAGACTCGCTCATAATGATTTCTGTAATATTTAGATGTTTGCCTACTATTAAAGACGAATGGAGTCATATAAATATGGCGATGAAAACAAGAGGGATTAGCATTAGTATTTATAATTTATTTCATAGACCTGCTGCGACAATGGAATACTTTTTTGTGCCCTTATTCGTAAGTGTAATAGAAATTGGGGATGAGCTGTCCCAATCAGCCATTATAAGGGGGCTTGATGCTCCTGTTCAAAAAACAAGTAGATACCTAATTAAGATTAGAAAAAATGACATTGGCGTTTTAATTCTTATGATTTTAATTGTATCAATAGTAATATTTATGAAAGTGTCAGGGTGGGATTTATGATTGAAATTAGAGAATTAAGTTTTAAGTACAAGGGAGGATCTGATTACTCATTAAAAGATATAAACTTGAAAATCAAAAAAGGGGAATGCATTCTTCTATGTGGCAGGAGCGGTTGCGGAAAGTCTACTTTTGCAAGAATTGTTTGCGGACTTGAGAAACAGTCTTCGGGAAGGATTTACAAGTGTGGTAGGCAATTAAGCTCCAAAAACAGAATCAAAAACAGTTTATTAGTTATGCAAGAAGTAAATAATCAGCTGTTTACGGATACAGTTTATGACGAAATAAATTTAACATCGGATACAGACGATGAAAAAATAAATATTTGCATGGCAGATATGCAAATTGCCGAGTTAAAGAAAAAGAACCCTCACACTTTATCGGGAGGGCAGAAACAGAGGGTACTTATCCTATCGGCTTTACTTTCAAATAAAAGTCTGTTGTTTTTTGATGAGCCTACAAGCGGATTAGATTATGCAAGCATGAAAGTAGTTGCTGAAAATATAAAGAATTTCAAAGAAGAGAAAGATTTGATTTTGATAATATCTCATGACTATGAATTTTTAGAAGAGGTATGCGATGAGGTTATATATTTTTCGTAATTGATAATTTGGTTTTGCTCGTTTAGAAGATAGAACAAAACTTTTTAGAATTTAAAGCAGGTGGACAGAAAAAACCACCTGCTTTTCTTTGCAAATTTTAAGAAAGGAGCTGAAGTAATGGACTTGGACTATTTATATAACAGAGAAGCTGAGAGATTTAATTTTCTTAAAGACCCTGAAAATCCGTTATAGTATGATGCATTAGAAATTACAATTCACAAATGAAATATTTACACAAAAATTATTGACAAGTTGGGAATAGCGTTATATTATGTATTCAGTTAGCAGAGGCTAACAACATACATTTTCAAAATTGGAGGTGAAAAAATGGAAAAAGACAAAATTAGATTTGGACATGATTTTTTAAAGATGCTTGGCAGAACAAGACTTAGACCTGGAGGTGGCATTATGACTGATTGGTTACTAAATCAGGTCCAGATCGATAAAGATATGCATGTTTTAGAAGTTGCTTGCAATAGAGGGGATAATCTCATAAGAACTTATACTAAATATAAATGCAAAATAGTTGGCATAGACAATGACCAAATTGCTGTAGAGCAAGCCAAAGAAAATATAAAGATTTTAGATTTAGACAAAGAAATCGAAGTTAAGAACATGGATGCCTTAAAGTTAGATTTTGAGGATGAAACATTTGATTTAATAATTAATGAGGCAATGCTTACCATGCTTCCGAATGAAGAAAAAGCAAAGGCTCTTAAAAATTATTACAGAGTTTTAAAAAAAGGCGGCTATTTATTAACTCATGATGTGGCAGTTAAAAATGGAAAACTACCTTTTGAAGCTATAATAAGGCAACTTTCAAAATTTGCAAACATGAAGGTGTACCCTCTAACCGTAGAAAATTGGAACAAACTGTTTATAGAAAATTCTTTTAGACCTTTTGCGCAAAGGACTGGTAGGATGATACTCTTAGATAGGGATACAATTATAAAAGATGAAGGACCAATAGGTGCCGCAAATTTTTATAAAAATGCTTATGCAGAGGGAAATAGAGATAGATTTACAAAAATGCTAGAAAGGTCTAAAAGTACAAAAATTTCCTATATAGTTTTAGCAAGTAAAAAGGAAAATTAGCTGAAAGCTGTTAAATAAGACATTAATTTTATCTACTTACTATTAACTTAAAACAATTTCATTAGTTAAAAAATCCAAGATAGAAAATATCAGTGCTATTATAAACACTATAATACCCATTAGCATAGAAGGTGGTTAAAATGAAGAATATCAGTAAGGGGAAAATATTTACTATAGAAGAGCTCATACCCATGAAGGAAAACCAAACTATAAGCAGGAAACTTGTAGATTTATGTGCTCTTCATATCTTGCTTATGAGTCTTGATCAAAATACAAGTATTTCCCCTGAATTTTATGCTGAAGAAAGGTTATATCTGGTTTTAAAAGGAGAAATTAAATTTAATAATGAAAAACTTATAAATAATGAATTATTAATTTTTAAGAAAAATAAACTTTTTGACATACAGGCAAGTAGAAAAAGTATATTTTTAGAAATTGCCGTTAATTTAGAGGAGGAAGAAATGAAAAATATTGACAAAGGAAAGAAAATCAATTTGGTTGAATATTTAGATTATGTAGATGGAGCAATCACAAATATCGATCTTGTTGCAAATGATGCTCTTAGGGTAGTTTTAATGGCTTTTGATGCAGGAGAAGGTCTAAAACCACATAAGGCTCCCGGAGATGCTCTTGTCATGGCACTTGAGGGCCAGGCAAAGCTTCTTGTTGGAGACAAAGAAGTCGATATTAAATCCGGAGAACAAATAGTATTTCCAGCGAATGTAATGCATAATGTAACTGCAATTACAAAATTTAAAATGTTGCTAATTTTAGCAGTTGATAAATAAATAAAAAGAGGGTTTGTTAATAATTTTGTTTATCAATCTAAATCCTGATATAAGGGAAAGGATGGATAATTCTTAAAATTTTTGTGAAATTGTTGTAAATATCTATATTAAGCGAATGTGCTTTATGAGGATTGAACATGAAAGCGGATTATAAAAACTAGATACCTAAAGGCATGCTTATTACAATGACTATAATAAGCGTGCTTTTGTTGTTATTTTCTATCGGATTTTCTATCTTGATTTGACGGTATATTTGGTTTTACGCTTACCACGATTACCGCCACAGCATTTTTCATATTTGGTGCAACTTTGATAAAGTTATTCCGTATGCATAAGGCATTTTCCTATAATGGGAAAGGAAACTTTATGAGCCCTAAAGAAGCAAGAGCATATATGCTTACATGGTCAAGACTCCTATTTGGGGAAAAATAAGAGCTTGCGTGGAGGAAACTGCGGCAGAGCTGAGAGATTGGCTACTTGCGCATGATTATAACGAGGTTTGTGAAAAAAGGAGGTTTAAGATTGTAAGGCTGTTATATTTTTTCGATGATAAGATAAAGCCACTTACCATGTGTGGCAAATATTATTGTAAGCCGGAAGAAACGGGTGTGCTGCAAGAAGGAATAAGCTGCATCCGAGAATATGATGTTAATTTGTGGTTTTATTCTAAATATGGAAAAACGATTGCATTTGACAGCGGACATCTTAACTATAAGGGTATAGACGAAGAATTTAAGAAAATAGATATCATGCAGGAAGACATTAAGCACATATTTTTAACTCATTTAGATACCGATCATGCGGGTGGCATTGACAAAAGTGCAGTATTCGGCAAGAGAAGGCCATTTCATAAGGATGGGGAATACAATCCGTTTAAATAAGAAGTAAAATTTCGAAATTACTTAATAGCACCTTAATTCAAGTGAAGCTAAGATCTTATTAGAAAAATGGAGGTACAAAATGAGTCTAACGTATAAAATAGCAGCAAGCATAGTAAGACTTCTGGGCATAAAAAAAATATTCAAAAAGCCCAAGAAAGAAATATTAGAATATGCTGAAAAACAGAACGCAAAGTCTCCTTTTGACATTGATAAGGCGATGAAAAGGGCTAGCAGAAAGAAGTATTTTCTCTTTGATAGAAAAGCAATGGGACATAGGATTTTGACGTATCAAAAAAATGAAAACCCAGGAAAGGGAGCAGTACTTTATCTTTTTGGCGGAGGAATGATTATGGGACCTGATAAGTTAGATTATTCTCTCTCAGAAAGAATAATGGAAAAAACGGGGAAAGATGTCTGGTTCTTATTCTATCCACTTTGCACGGGGGATAGAAATATAAAAGAGACTTATAAAGTTTGCTTTGAAACTTATAAAATCATGACAGAGACATATGAGGCGGACAATATCGGCGTATTGGGATTCTCATCAGGAGCTGTCTTGGCCCTTGGGATTTTTTTACATAACAACTTCCTGGGCAAGCCTTTGCCAATGCCAGGTAGGATCATTGCTGTTTCTCCTGGGGGACTACCAAATAATAATAAGGCTGAAAGTAAAGAAATTTGGGAAAAGCTAGAAGCTCTCAGCCCAAAAGACATTATGATTGATCCTGCCTATTTCAATACCGCAAGGGAAATAATGACAGGGGAAGAAGATGTGCCGGAATATATGGTTGATGGGACAAGCGGAGATTTTTCGAATTTCCCAGAGACCTATTTTTATTACGGTGAAAATGAATGCCTTTATGCCTATGTGGAATATTTTGAAAAAGCAATGAAAAAATATGATGCCACACATGAGGTTATTGTAGGTGAGGGGATGTGCCACTGCTACCCGCTGCTAAGATTTTTTAGAGAGGGGAGAGAGGCACAAGATCAAATTATTGAATTATTGAAATCTTAATCTAAAGACAAAGAAGAAGGGATTTGAAAATCAATGCTTTTAATTGAATCTGTCATCTTATGTTCTGCATTTTTTGGATTGTGTTTTTTGGGTACCGGCACGGACGAGAAAAATTTAAGGAATTACATGTCCTATCCTGATGAGGTTCAAAAGCGAATCAAAGAGATTGAAGAGTATCAGGGGAAATATAAGGAAACGAGCAGATTTGCCGCATGGATCGCGAATTTTTTACTGTTTACTATTTTATTTTTATTGTTGGGCATCGTCATCCGTCAGACAAGCTTTAAGCATAACTTTATTAGTTTGCTGATTTTAGGTGAAACGTTAAATATTTTTGACCTTATCGTTATTGACCTACTATGGTGGAGAAATACAAAGAGGATCAGACTATCAAAAATACCACAAAAGGAACTCTACCAAAATCCTAAAAAGCACATTGAAGCTTTTTTAAGAGCACTGATCCTGTATTTTTTTATCGCCATGATTGATGGATACTTATTGACCTTATTTTGATAAATTAGAATGAGGAAAGCGGATCATGTTGTTTAAACAACATACATAAGTTTTCCTAGCAATTATAATATATAAAAAATAGTAAAGAAAGGAATCTATTGATATGACAAAGAAACTCGATTTAAATAAAACAGTCTTTGAACTGACACAGGAATATCCAGAACTTGTCGATATAATGGCGGAGCTTGGTTTTACCGAAATTAAAAAAAAGCCTATGTTGTATTCCGTGGGTAAAATAATGACCATCCCAAAGGGTGCAAAGATGAAGAATATCTCTATGATGGATGTAGTGACTGCACTGATTAGTAATGGCTTTGAGCTGATCGGTGAAATGCCAGAAATGGCATCTATTCCAAAGTCCCAAGTGAATGAAACGGAAATAAGCGATCCATCCACCAATCGTAAAGAACAATTGAAAACCTATCTTAAGAGACTCGGTGATGGAGAAATGCTTGAAGATGTTAGAGCAGACTTTGCTCGTGAATTTGGAGAAGTAGAGGCGTCCGAGATTATGCAAGCGGAGCAGGAACTTATGAAGGAAGGCACACCGCTTTCCGAAGTTCAACGTCTCTGCGATATTCACTCTGCCCTTTTTCATGGGATGACTACAGAAGAGAAAATTGCTAATGCTGAAAAGGAAGTCGAGGCTTCACTTTTAAGGCAAAATGCTCAGAAAGAACTGAATAACAGTAATCATTCTACTGAAAATAATTATAGTAATAAAAATGCAAAGGCCGAAGAACTTGAAGAAATTACAGGTCATCCACTTTATACATTTACAAAAGAAAATAATGCACTTGCGAAACTACTTATAAATTTCAAGGAAGGGAGAGATGAATCTCTGCTCCCTAAAATTCGTGAGCTTTCGATCCATTATGCAAAGAAGGGCGATCTTCTCTATCCACTGCTCAAAGTTAAGTATGGAATATCTGGCCCCTCAGAAGTAATGTGGACAGTAGACGATGAAATTCGGGACGAACTTGGTTCGCTTGCAAGGGAAAACAATCGTGGTGAAGAATGGAACAAAAGACTTGATGCCGTACTCACCCGTGCCGAAGAGATGATTTACAAAGAACAAAATATTTTGTTCCCCATCTGTGCTGTCAATTTTACAGAAGATGAGTGGTATGCTATTTATCGTGATGCCAAGGATTACGAAGATTGCTTTGGAATTGCAAATGAAACATGGGAGGCTGCTGAAAATGCGCTGGGAAACGACGTGTCATCCATAAAAGATGGTGAAGTCTCTATGCCGGGAGGACATCTGACGATTGAGCAACTTACCGCACTCCTTGATACTATTCCGATGGAAATAACCTTTGTTGATAATGACAATATTAACCGCTATTTCAACGATGGGTCGAAGGTATTTAAACGACCTATAATGGCCCTTAATCGTGACGTTTTCTCCTGCCATCCACCTAAAATCGAGCCAATGGTGCGTCAGATTCTTGATGATTTTAGAAATGGTATACGTGATTTTGTGGATGTTTGGATGGAAAAAGGGGGACGCACAATGCTAGTTAAGTACATGGCTGTGCGAGATAAATCAGGTAAGTATCTTGGGACATTAGAGTTAGTACAGGATATGGAATTCGCAAAAGAACACTTTCTTGTGAAAGAAGCATAACTTTCATTAAAGATTTCTCTTTCGATACTATATGGAGAGAACTTTCAATATATTTGTTTTTCCAGCCATTCTTTTAAAACAACAGCATGATTATATTTTTCATTTTTTGCAGCATAAAGCAGGGTCACGTTATGATCCTGCATTTCTTTTTTGCACAAATTTTCAAATTTTTTTGAAACCGCACTGGTGTCCAATTCCTGCGTATAAAGCTTTTTAAATTCATCATATTTTTCTGGGTCATGAGAAAACCATTTTCGTAGTTCATTTGATGGAGCAATTTCCTTTACCCAAAAATCAATCATGGCATTTTCCTTTTTTATTCCACGCGGCCACAATCGATCCACGAGAATACGTAATCCATCCGTTTCTGCAAGAGGTTCATAGATTCGTTTGCATTTCAATTCATTCATAAAATCCTCCATTTGGTTGTTAAAACAACATATCTGTTGTTTTAATTTTAGTATAATCAAAACAGAAAATCAATAAACAGAAAAAATATTTATAGATTCTGTATTCCGAAATAATAATTAAAGTAAAGGGAGGTTATGTAGATGAATCGTGGGAAAAGACCTAGAATAAAACTAACAATTACGGACAGAAGAGGAAAGATGGGATGTCACCGTGGCCATAGAGTTGGAGATATATTTGATTATGACACTGAGCGCGGTCAGATTTGCCCGATGGCGATGCACTGTGCCTTCCCATACATTGATATTTTACGGTACGGAGGAAAGATTCCCGGCCAAGATCAAGGGGTGGCAGAGTTCTGTTGTTCAGATGCAGATGTAATTATGGTTTTTAAAGCAGAAATCATAGAATAGCTATCGGTATCAGAATTGAATGAACGAAATCAGAAGTCAATATCCCGAAACGGCGGAAGTGCTATTTGAAATCGGCATGCATTACCTCGAATGTCCAGTTTCCCAAGGAGAGAGTTTTGAGGATGCCTGTGCCGCTCACGGGGTTGATACTGAAAAAGTTATAAAATCCATTAACAAAATAATTTCTAATGATGTTAGATGCTTGAGATAGTATCTTAGCATTAATGGATACCATTATGAGAATGAGAAAGACAGAAGGCAGTGTGTATACAGAGGCGTCTGTAAGAGAGGAGAGTATGATGAACGAAGCAATAAAAGCAGGAGAAGTTTTTAGAATGAGAGACCTTATTTCGTATGAGAAAGACAAGATTATAAACATGGATGTGGTGCATAATGAGAAGATGAAGCTTGTTGTTATGGCATTTGATGAAGGCACAGGGCTTTCAGAGCATGCTGCTCCTGGAGAGGCAATTGTCTTCGCTTTGGACGGCGAGGGCATTATTGAATATGAAGGTCAAGAACACCTTATAAAGGTGGGCGAGAATTTTCATTTCGCGAAGGCTGCTCTTCATTCAGTAAAAGCAACAAAGAAATTCAAGATGGCGCTTCTTCTCGCATTGGATTAAAAGAAAGAGAGGTTGATAATTATGAAGTATTTTGTAAATGATGGATGTATAGGATGCGGGCTTTGCGAGGCAACCTGCCCAGAAGTATTTAAGATGACAGATGAAGGTGTAGCAAAAGCTATTGAAACAGAAGTGCCTACGGAATTAGAACCTGCAGCAACGGAAGCAAAGGACGGATGTCCTGTTGGTGCTATTGAAGAGGCATAAGGAGGTATATTATGGCAGATAACAAAATGTTTTGTTTCCAGTGCCAGGAAACAGCAGGATGTAAAGGTTGTACGGTTTCAGGCGTATGCGGCAAGAAGCCGGAAGTTGCGGCCATGCAGGATCTTCTGATCTATGTGACAAAGGGATTATCCGCAGTAACAACAGCTCTTCGTAATGAGGGTAAAACAGTTTCTAAAGAGATAAACCATCTAGTGACGATGAATCTATTTATTACGATCACAAATGCGAATTTTGACCGCAAGGCGATCATTGCTGCGGTTAAAAACACACTGAAGACTAAAGAAGAACAGTTAGAAAGACTTAACAGTAAAGAAGGTCTGACTGAAGCGGCGCTTTGGAATGGAGATGAAGCGGAGTTTGTTAAAAAAGCACAGAATGTTGGAGTTCTGGCGACAGAAGATGAAGATATCAGAAGCCTTCGTGAGCTGATCACTTATGGATTGAAGGGACTTGCGGCTTACTCTAAACATGCGAATGTTCTAATTCAGGACAATGAAGATGTAGATGCATTTATTCAGAAAGCTCTTACAAAGATCCAGGATGATTCCCTGTCGGCAGATGATCTTGTGGCTCTGACACTTGAAACCGGAAAGTTTGGGGTAGAGGGAATGGCACTTTTGGATAAGGCCAATAGCGATACCTATGGTAACCCTGAAATCACAACAGTTGAAATTGGCGTCAGAAAAAATCCGGGAATTCTTATATCTGGTCATGACCTTCGTGACCTCGAAATGCTTTTGGAGCAGACAAAAGATAAAGGTGTTGATGTTTATACGCATTCTGAGATGCTACCAGGACATTATTATCCGGCATTTAAGAAATATCCTCACTTAGCCGGAAACTATGGCAACGCGTGGTGGAAGCAGAAAGATGAATTTGAATCATTCAATGGTCCGATTCTTATGACCACCAACTGCATCGTTCCGCCGAAGGACAGCTATAAAGACCGATTGTGGACGACAGGATCAGCAGGATACCCTGGATGCAGACATATAGAGGGAGAATATGGACAGGAGAAAGATTTCTCTGCGATCATCGAACAGGCAAAAAAATGTCCTCCCCCAACAGAAATTGAGAAAGGAACAATTACTGGCGGTTTTGCTCATGAACAGGTATTTGCGCTTGCAGAACCGATTGTAAATGCAGTAAAATCTGGTGATATACGTAAATTTGTTGTGATGGGTGGTTGCGATGGACGGCATAAGAATCGTGATTATTACACGGAATTCGCCAAGGCGCTTCCAAAGGATGTGGTTATACTTACAGCTGGATGCGCAAAATATAGATATAATAAGTTAAATCTTGGAGACATTCAGGGAATTCCTCGAGTTTTAGATGCAGGACAATGCAATGATTCTTATTCACTGGCTTTGATTGCCCTTAAACTTAAAGAAATTTTTGATCTTGAGGATATAAACGATTTACCGATAGCGTTTAACATCGCATGGTATGAACAAAAGGCTGTAATCGTTCTGCTTGCACTTTTGTACCTGGGAGTGAAAAACATTCATCTTGGTCCTACACTTCCCGCATTCCTATCACCAAATGTGACAAAGGTTCTAGTGGAGAATTTTGGTATAAATGGAATAACAACGGTTGATGAAGATTTAAAAAATTTGATTGGATAAAACCAAATAAATAATTAGATAGAACCTGCTAGATTATGAACATCTAGTGGGTTCTATTAATTAATAGTTTTAATTCATAAATTATCTAATAATCGATCGATTTTATAATTTAATGTGTATAACTATATGTGGCAGCGATAATCTATAATTCTTTCTTAAACTTCAAAAAGAATCGATAAGTTTGATTTTCTCACTAATATTTCAGACATTGTATAAAGACATTTTGATACGGATACAAAGATATCTCACTGTGGCAGATAAAGAATCAAAAACTCCAAGGCAGATATGCCGCCAAGACTGCAAAGATTATAGCCGGTAGCATATTTGCGACATTTATTTTCTTACCCCACACCAAATTTACGCCGATGGAGAAAATAATTACTGACCCGATGAGAGATAGATAATTTACAGCCAAAGATGTAACAAATGGCGAGACAAGACTTGCAAGAACTGTAATTGAGAATTGTATGACAAAGACAGGGATTACGGAAAAAGCGGAGCCTATTCCCATTGATGATGTCATCATAGCTATAATAATAAAATCCAGAGTGGATTTCAGGACAAGAGTGGAATAATCCCCAGAGAGTCCATCTTGAATAGAGCCTACAACGCCCATAGCCCCAATTGAAACTGTAAGCGACGCAGTCACGAAAGCATCCACAAAACGCGAATCCTTACCATTGCCAGACTTGATTTTTAGCCACTCTCCAAGCCTGTCAAACCATTTTTCTATACCTATAAGTTCACCGACGATGGTCCCGAAGGCCAAGCAGAGAACAACGAACATAGATTTTTCGACGATAATCTCCGAACCATTAAATTTCAACATTCCTGACATTACACCAGCAATTGCTATAAACATAATGCTGACACCGCAGACCTTATTAAGCGATTCCTGCTGATCAACATTAAATAATCTTCTCGCAAAGTAGCCTATTGCACTTCCAAAAATTATACAAATACTATTGACAATTGTGCCTATCCCTATCATCTACACCTCAAATTTTGTGCTTAAACATGTTTCACAACTAGCGCTAACAAAATTATTATAGTACATCTTTGGAGCACTTTCCAGTAATTTGCATGTGAAAATTTCGGAAGAATATTCCTGGTTTGAATATGTAGACTATCGTGAGAATCTCGTGGTAAAATAAGGGCGGGCTTATATGATTTTAGCATAAGACTTAACACGTAAAGATGATATGTTAGAACAGGAGATAATATGTATATATTAGAATTAAATCAAGAAGGTATAGGCGTTGAAATCGGTTTGTTCGATAGCATAGATGAGGGCAGGAAATTTATTTCACAAATTGACGGATATCAATGCAGAGAAGAAGATAGTTTTACCTATGAGACAATCAATTTGGACACCATTCCTAATTATCTGGAACTTGAAATAAACAAAAATATAGTTCCTATTACAAAATTTATGTTCCCCGGCAAAGAGGATATAGATATTTTTTGGAAGCCGATTCCGGATCTATCTGCTCGAGGCAATGGGATGGTTGACAGCAGTACTAGGGTTGATGCATATAATATCGAAAACAACGATTTAAAGTCATACATCGAACGCCGGGAACAAGTGTACGAGGAATTCACAAAATATCTGAATGCCAAGGGGTATGACATTACCAGGGCATATTTCGGCTCTGAAGACGGAGAAGCTGTTTTGTATAAAAAGAAAGATAGCGATGATTGGCATTTCCTAACGCATATGGATCCAGCCTTTTGCGATATAAGCGATGTGCATGATTTTATTAAGGATTGCTTGGAAGAAAATATCTGAAGAAGATGCTTTAAATGTAAATTTAATTTTATAATATGCGTTAAGTTAGATTTGTATGAGGGGGTTTACAAGTTATTCGATTTGATGTATATTATTTGTGTTAAAATTTAATATTTCATATGTTTGCTTAATTCATGTTGTTTGTTTTAAGCACTAAGAGGGAAACAGGATGAGCCTGTGCGGTCCCGCCACTGTGACGGATAGCAAGTCTGACGAATGATTAAGTTCTATTGTTCACCCACTGAGAAATCGGGAAGGGCAGATGTAGCGATGATTCCAAAGCCAGGAGACCTGCATATGATGGAGCATTACCAACGGGAGATTTTGGATAGCTTTTTACATGGGGAATACGGCCTGTGATTTTTTCGCAGGTCTTTTTTATTTGTATTAATTTAAGAGGATGAAAATGAAACACATAAAGGATTTTAAAAAACTTATATTTACAGTTTTGCTAGCATGCTGTGTTATGGTTTGGGGCACGGTTACTTCTTCGTTTGCCATTTCATATCAAGATGGTACATATCAGGTTCCTGTAAGCTTATCTGGTGGTTCGATGGGACATAACGATGTTGTTTCGCCATGCACTGTAACAGTATCTGGAGGAGTGCCCTATGCCACACTTGTATTCAAAAGAGTAACGGCACCCTGGCATGCACCGAATTACGAATGGCTCAGAACATCAATGGGAACGGTGTATCCTGTGGTAAACGAAGGTAATTATTCTAATACATTTAATCAGGTTCCTCTGCCGGGACTAGGATCTGTTCCGATTACAACACTTAGTACGGCAATGTCAGAACCCCATGAAATATCTTATACTTTGTACTTTGATGCTGGTTCAATTCCTGTAATTGATAATTCAGGACAGCCGGAGCAAGGCAACACTGCTGTTAATCAGGCCACGAATAAAAGTGATAAAAAGAATGATAAACAGAGTGATAAAAAAGATAAAGAAAAAAAGGACGATAAGGATACAAAGGAAAATACTAGTTCAAAAAATGAAAAAGATAAAGACAAGAAAAACAAGGATGGTGACAAGAAATCAAAAGAGAAAAATGAGAGCAAGAATATAGAAAAATCTGATAATCAAAATAAAAATAGTGAAACTAAAATTATTGTATATGCTGCTCTTGCAATATCTACGCTTTTGATTGCAGCTGGATGTGTCTTTTTCCTAGTTAAAGGAGCCAAAAATGTCGACATTAAAAAGAAAAAATAGGAATATCATAATTGCTGTTATTGCAATATGTCTAATAGCCTTTGTGGGCTTCGGTTACTTATTCCTTAAAACCTTATCAGAATCAAAGAATGAATCAGTTTCTGCACCTAAATTTGATGGCTTAGAGTTCGAGTCCAAAGTCAAGAATAAATATGCTACTCAATTCTCAATATACAAATATAAGGGTGGATACTCATATATTGACTTAGTTGACAGCGACAAAATATTAGTGGTTCCAAAGGACGGTAAGGTGCCTAAAAATTTAAAGGAAGACGTTGTTGTTATCAAGCAACCATTAAAGGATGTATATCTTGTATCTACATCGGTCATGGCATTATTCGATTCACTTGATGTTCTTGACCGCATTAAATTTGTAGGTACAGATAGGTGGTATATTGACAATGCAGTTAAAGCAATGAACGAGGGACGTTGGATTCATGCTGGTAAGTATAATGCACCTGATTATGAAACCTTAATAAATGAGAAATGCCAGCTAGCGATTGAAAATACGATGATTTTTCACAATCCTGAAGTTAGAGAGAAAATGACTGCACTGGGAATTAAAAGTATTGTCGAAAAATCTTTTGCAGAAGAACATCCGCTTGGAAGAACAGAATGGATAAAGGTATATGGAACAATTTTTAACAAAGAGAAAAAAGCTGATGACGTCTTTAATAAAGAAGCAAAAAAAGTTGAAAGTTTAAAAGATATTAAAAAAACAGGCAAAACAGTTGCATTTTTCTATGTTAATTCCCGTGGAAGTGTCGTTACGTATAAAACAAACGGATATGTTCCAGAAATGATAAGAATAGCAGGAGGAGATTATATCTTTAGCAATCTTGGCCTCGATGATGAAAGCAAGTTAAGCACAGTTAATATGAGTATGGAAGAGTTCTATGAGACAGCTAAAGATGCGGATATTATAATATACAACTGTAGCATAATGGCGCAACTACATAATCTTGATGATTTGCTTGCCCAAAGTCCGGTTTTGAAAGATTTTAAGGCAGTAAAAGAAGGAAATGCTTGGTGTACAACCAGGAGCATGTTCCAGCAGACCGATAAGATGGGAACATTGATTGAAGAGATGAGCGAAATATTTACTGATGACAAGCAAGAAAAAGATGAACTCAAATATTTCTTTAGACTGAAATAATGGGATTATAGCAATGGAAAATAAAAATCAAAAGATGTCAAATTATTTAAGATATAATATTGTGTTTATTTCATTGATATTGGCGGCTGTTTTGCTGGTATTTTGGAATATTAACTCAGGACCTGTACATATCTCTGCATCTGAAATAACAAAAATACTTTTTTTAAAGGAAGGTTCAACATCAAAGGTTAATATAATATGGGAAATTAGACTGCCGAGACTGATTTCGTCAGCAATATTAGGAGGAGGCTTAGCTGTTTCTGGTTTTTTGATGCAGACGTTTTTTAGCAATCCAATTGCTGGCCCATATGTTTTGGGAATTTCATCGGGATCTAAGCTGTTTGTTGCTTTGATTTTGATTATTGCATTAAAATTCATAAATTATACAAATTCTCTGATGTTAATTATTGCAGCCTTTGTCGGGGCTTTGATAGCGATGGGATTTGTTTTGTTAGCGGCTCGTGCAATTAAGCAAATGTCAATGCTACTAGTTGCAGGCATTATGATAAGTTACATTTGTTCGGCTGTAACAGAATTTTTGATTACTTTTGCACAGGACTCTGACATAGTAAATCTTCATAACTGGTCGCAGGGTAGCTTTTCAGGAATAGGTTGGACAGAAGTTAAGTTATCTACAGAGATAGTCCTGGTATGTGTAGTCATAGTATTCCTTATGTCAAAGCCAATAGGAGCATATCAAATGGGAGAGTCTTATGCACAGAGCATGGGTGTGAATGTTAAGCGTTTCAGGGTTTATCTTATTTTGATGTCAAGTCTACTTGCAGGTTGTGTTACAGCTTTTGTGGGACCAATCTCTTTTGTAGGAATTGCTGTTCCTCATGTTGTCAAATTGGCGTTAAAGACTGCAAAGCCAATCATCGTTGTACCTTGTTCATTTATCGCAGGGAGCGTATTTTGTATGTTTTGTGATTACATAGCTAGAATGGCATTTTCTCCGATTGAATTATCTATAAGCACGGTGACAGCTTTATTTGGAGCACCGATAGTTATAGGGATGCTGGTTAAAAGGCATGGAAATAGGTACTAGGGGTGGCAAATGACAGATAAATTTTTAGAAACATTTGATTTAACTGTAGGATATCGTGGAAAGCCACTGATTAAGGATATAAATATTAGCGTATCTCTTGGAGAAATAGTTACGATGATTGGCCCAAACGGAGCAGGAAAATCAACTATATTGAAGAGTATCACAAAGCATTTGCAGACAATATCAGGCGATGTAAAAGTGGCAGATGCTTCGCTTTCGGAAATTACATACAAGAAACTTGCTCAAAGTCTATCGGTTGTATTGACCGAGAAAATAAAGGGAGAACTACTTACTTGTTATGATGTAGTGTCTACAGGAAGATACCCTTATACGAATGCTCTAGGTATATTGAGTGAAGAGGATAAGAAAATCGTTTCTTCATCAATGCAGAAGGCAAATGTATCAGATCTTGCGGATCGGGATTACAGTGCAATCAGTGATGGGCAGAGACAGAGAGTGCTGCTGGCTAGAGCTATTTGTCAGGAGCCGCAGATTATTGTCCTAGATGAGCCCACATCCTTCCTTGATATAAAGCACAAACTTGAGTTACTAAATATACTTCATAATATGGCCAAGAAAGATAATATAGCAGTGATTATGTCGCTGCACGAGATTGATCTGGCACAAAAAATATCCGATAAGGTTATTTGTGTAAAAGGTGAACATATTGGAAACTACGGTACACCAAAAGAAATTTTTAAAGAGGAAATCATAAATGAACTGTATGGAATAAAGGATGGTTCATATAATATAGCTTTTGGAAGCGTTGAACTGCCAAAGCCGAATGGCAGGGCAAAGGTCTTTGTAATTGCGGGTAATGGAACCGGTATCCCGATATATCGTGAATTAACAAAAGAAGGGATTCCGTTTTCCACTGGCATATTAGAGGAAAACGATGTCGATTATTATGTTGCTAGAAATCTCGCCGAAGAAGTTTTCTCGATTCCAGCATTTACAGATATCAGCGAGGATTTGTACAGGAAAGCAGCGGCCGAAATGAGTAGATGCGAGAAAGTTATTGATGGAGGTGTCATCGTAAAGCCAAGAAATCAGTACATTCAAAAACTGAGAGATATAGCAGAAAATATGAGATGAGTTTATATAAATATAGAAATTTTTAGAAGGTTTGTTTTGTGAGCCCTTAATAATCTAATCAACTACTCAGGTCATAACATGTAATAGCTGCGGTTTTTGAGGCAAGTCTAAGATAGGAGGTGGTTGAAAAATTTACTAGAAAATAAAAAATTTAAAACAAAAGAAGTTATAACATATGATAAAAGATTTCTTGGAGGAAGAAATGAATAAGATAAGTAAAAAACTATCAGTAATTATGCTTGCTTTTGCATTAGCAATTACAACATTTGTACCAATGTTTGGAAATGAAGTATATGCAGAGCAGGGAACCAAAATTACAAGTGAAAGTGAAGCTACTTCTCAAGTAGACAATTCAACGGTTTTAGGAAATGGGAAGTATGATAACACTAAATTTAAGGTTGAATTTTTCGGCGGCACAGGTAAGGCAAAATGGAGTTGCAACGAGATAAATGTCAGAGATGGCAAGGCTTTTGCTAAATTTAAAATAAGTTCTAAATACTATACTCATCTATTTTCTGGATATGCAAAGGGCAATGATGATTATGATATGACTGAATACTATGACCCAGATGCAGATAAAATTTTGAAGGATAGCGTATACAAAATTGAAAACAAGACGGTTGAGATTCCTGTTAATCTAAATAAAAAGACACATTTTGCAGGTCGATCGGCAGCTATGACAGAACCACATTGGATTAGATATGCTTACGAGATAAAAATTGAGGAGAAACCTGCCGTAGATCAATATAAACCTATCAATTATACAGGCATGTTTAAAGTTATCGATGCCTATATGACAAAGGAAGACAACCAAGAGTTCATGAACATCACTTTAAGTGGTGAGGGTTATGATTACCTATTTAAAGGTAAATACGATGAAGCGGTTGCAACAGGTGATGATAGTAGCAAATGGATAGGATTTACCAAAAGAACAGACGAAAAAAATGCAGAGTATACCAATAAGGATGGCGAAATTATCTCTGATTCCACAAAAGATAGATACGAGTATAAGATTCCTGTAAATTCAAATGATAATTTTATTCCAGTAATGTCAAGATCAAAGAGCAAAAAAATATGGTTTCCAAGATATATTGAAATAAATCGACAAACAAAAGAGCTTTATGCAGGAGACTACTACGAAAATAACGATCTTAAGTTAGTAAATAATGATAAAAAAATAAAGGCAGATAGCGCACAACTTTATGTTGTTGGAGTAGAGGCTTCAAATAATTACAGCGCGACTGTAATTGCAAAAATGCCTAATGATGATTTTGATAAGGCGAAGTATGTACCAGCAAGAACTAAGAGAGATTTAGATAAGCTTCATGATACTGAGGAGGTAGTTGCACTTAACGGTGATAACCAATTCAAGTTTGTATTTGAGAAGAAAAGTGCATATGGTGAAAAGCAACCTGTAAATAAAATTAGTAATCATGCAGTTAAAGTTTCGTTCCATTCAAAAACGGAAGATAAGTGGTACGATATTGAAATGATGCTTGATACAAAAACCATGACTTTTACGTTGGGCAAAAGAATCGATGCACCAGAGCCTCCAACACCTACGCCTACACCAAACCCAGGAGAGAACCCATCAGTAAATCCAAGTGAGCCGCAGATTGAATATTATTCAAAGGATAACGAGCAATATAATGTAACTCAAAAAGATGGAGTTTTGGTATACAGGGTTGGAAAATCAACTGGTGCAGCATTTAGAATTGCAAATTTACATATAGCAGATTTAGATACCGTGAAAATAAAAGGACAAGGGATAGAAAAAACATTAAAGTATGGTATTGATTATACTGCTAAAGAAGGAAGCATTATTGTTGATATCAAGAAGAGCTTTTTAGATACCCTACCAAATGGAAAGTATGATGTCTTGATTGGAACAAAGCATAATGGAGAATTTGCTAAGAGTATTTCAATTGAGAATTCTAAAGTGAAGATGGAAGAGACTCTTAATAAGAATAAAAACGTAAAAACTGGAGATAGTGAATCGATGCTTATATATAGCATGATACTTATGGGAACACTAATAAGTGCGTTCTATGTAGTTAAGAGGAAAGAGGCTTAAAGTACAATAGATAGATAGTTTTCTACTATTTAAGTATCCATTTATTATTTAGGCAAAGAGTAATAAATGAGCAACCTCTTGATTCAAAACTGGGGTTGCTCATATTATTATCTGTTTTGCTTATATTATTATTACACTGCTTAGTGTTTTTTGAAGATTTTAATTTTTATATTTTTAAATTAAACGAAATAAGAATAAGTAGAGGGATAAATAAGAACTAAAATGAAAAACAAATTTATTATAAAGAAGATATTTGCCATATTTTTGATTGCCACTGTACTTATATCATACGGCAATATCCCATCTTTTGCTGTAACAGACAATGAAATTGCGAAAGATGGAGAGTATAAAAGTGATGAGGTTACGGTTGAATATCCAGATAAATTCAGTTATAAGGTAATTAGTACTGTAAATGTTGAAGATGGCAAGTTTAAGGGCGTGGATTTTGCGCATGTTGGCAATTTGAGTGATGCAAGTGCAAGAAGGTCACAAAAGGCATATGATTATATAAAGGGTGTTATAGTTGGAAAAGAATCTTCAGAAAAAACAATCAATACAATTGATACTGTTACAGGGTCGACTATATCAATTAACGCTGTTAAGATGTCACTAAAAAATGCTCTTAATAAAGCTGAGGCAAGACCAAATGAAGGCTCTGAAACAAAGGATGATGATTCAATCTTTGATGAGGAAGGCAAACTAAAAGACGGAACATATTCTGTAGAAGCTGAAACAGACAGCAGTATGTTTAAAATACCGGATTGTAAAATAGTTGCCAAAGACGGTGAATGCTACGCAATATGCACGTTGGCAAGTGTAGGCTTTGATAGGATATTTATGGGGCCAGCAAGTGATGCTGGAAATTCTGTAAATGCAAAGACAATAGCAGGTATAGAGGCCTTTAGAAGTGAAACTTCAAAACAGACAACATTGTGGCCGATTCCCGTTGAAAGATTTGATTATAAAATAAAGATGTCTGCAAGATCAGCAAGAAAAAGATCTTGGTATGATCATACTATTGAATTTAAATCTAACACTATTAAAAGAATCTCTAAAAAACCTGAATTTCCATCTAGAGAACAGGAGGCCAAGAAATTCATCAGACAATTCTATCTTGATGAGTGCATTTTTGATGGTCTTGAAAAGGATGTGAGACGATCAGGAAAATCAAATTATACAGTGCCATTTTTCAAGAATAATAGCACAGAAGAGATTACAGGAATTAAGTTTAGAAGAGTTCCGTCTAATGATTTTTTGATAGGATGGGATGTATCTGATTGGAATTTATTCTCAAACAGGAAAAAAGATAAAAATCAAATGTATCGGAAGACATTAAAAATCAAGGACCGCTCAAAAAATGATAATCAATTTAAGGCAACATTAAAGATATATGATAAGAAGGCTGGAGCTGATTATTCATCTATAGTTTTGGGTACAGCAAATCCAATTGCAGAGGCCACATTTGATATTACATTAAAAGCAGCTCCTGCACCTGTTTTCGTTGATTTCACTATTAAAGATATTAAATCTAAAAATACGATAAATAATCCAATAATAAAGATTAATGACCCTGCAGGTAATGAAGTTACGCCAAATGAAGATGGGAAGTATAAACTAGGTGTTGGACTAAATTATGCGTTGGAAGTTTCTGCAGATGGCTATCTTGACAAAGACTGTAATCCTGTTCTAAAGGAAAATCTAAGAGTAACAGAGTCAGGGACTATAGAGAAGTTCTTGCTGTCAGAAAAAGACAGCAAACATTTAGTGAGAATCAATGTTAAAGATGAAAATAAAAAGCAAATTAATAATCCGGTAATCGAGGTAATCCATGATAAAACTAATCAGAAGGTAATACCAGATCAGAATGGTAAGTACTTATTGCTGGATAATCAAAATTATACATGCAACATATCAGCAGATGGCTATATAAAGAAACCCAACCAAAGAATTAGCGTTACAGATGATAAGGATCTTGAATTTATCCTGAAAGAAAATATAAAGGAATATAACGTAAAAATATTTCTATATTCTGTAGAGAACTACTCGAATTATGAAGGTCCATATGATCTAAAATTATACAGCAAAGATGGCGAAAATAAGAATTATGTAAAGCCTGAAGCTGATGGACGATATAAATTAAAGAGAGAAGTAAAATATTATTATGATTTGAAAGTTGATAATTTTATAATTTTTGAAAATGAAGAATCGGTGCAACCTTTCGTATTTAACGGAGAAGAAGAAAACGTTGAAAAAAGAATTGTAATTCAACCTACAAAAAAATATGTTCTTAAAAAGAAAATTGATTCTGCAAAAGAGTGGAAAGAGAAAGCTTTATCTAGTAAAGGCGAAGGTCCAGGGCAGTATCCTGAAAAAACCGTTGAAGAATTCATAAAATCCATTGATGAAGCGGAGAAAGTTTTAAATGATGAAAATAGCACAGAACAAAACTATGAAAATACTGCTTCAAAATTACAAAAAGCTATTTATAATCTTCAAAATAGTAGAAAATACTTTGTAGAAAAGGTTAAGGTCAGAATTAACCAAACAATAACAGGCGTACCAGAAGAGTTTGAACTAACAGTTTCAGGTGACATGGCAAAGAAATACGACTTCCTTAAGAGTTCAAACCGCAAGAAAGTTACTATTCTAGATGTAATACTTGCTGTACATGAAAAACTGTATGGCGATGACTTTAAGAAAAATCCAGAAACAAAATTTAAAACCTATGAGGATAGTGTTGTTCCGGAGAGAATGTTTGGATTAACTTCAAGTTTAGGATTCATAGGATATAATAACACATACGCAGGGTCATTCTGCAAACAGGTTGTAAAAACGGGTGACTTGATATCTTTGGGACTTTACTCGAAGTCTATTAAGGAACCACAATACCTCTATTTTGAAGAGGAGAATATTAAGGCTAAGGTTGATGATGAAATAAAAATTAAATTAAATAAATATAATATCAATTCATATGGGTACGAAAAAGCTAAACCTGCAGAGGGATATACTATTTTCCTAAAAAATAAAGATACTGGAGATAAGATTGAAATTCCAAATAAAACTGACAATGAAGGAATTGTAAAGTTTAAATTAGATAAGGTAGGACATTATGAATTAGATGCTGTTTATCACGATTCATTAAAAAGCAATATATTGCCGTATATTAATATCGAGTTAAATGAAAAAGAAAATACTGAAGAGCCTGGTACAGACCCAACGCCTGGCACAGATCCTACACCTGGTACAGACCCAACGCCTGGCACAGATCCAACACCGGGCATAGATCCTGCGCCTGGTGATAATAATGTGTCAAGAGATCTTGAAGTTGTTACTGAAGGCATAAATGACGCTAATACTGAGGCTAAAGGCAACAAAGTAGTTTATGTAAAAGGAGAATCGAATAAGGCAGTATTCAGAATAATGGGAAAAGATCTTGATGTAAAAGATCTTGTAAGCGTATTAATTGATGGACAAGAGGTAGATAGATCAAATTATGATGTGAGAAAAGGAAGCATAATAGTTTCGTTTAAGAAATCATATGTTGATTCTCTAAAATCAGGTACGCATAAATTTACCTTTAAAACATCAAAGGGTACGGCAAAAGCGGAACTTGTGATTAAAGATAAGGGACAAGCAAATATTGTTGCTGATGCAGGCAAGGTAAAATCAACTAATACAGGTGATACATCAAACTTTTTAGCGTATGCTCTAATTGCTGTTTTGGCTACAGGATACATCGCAGTAAGAAGAAAACAAAATCTAAAATAATTTTTTAAAAGATTTCGATTGTAGAGTTAAAAAGTTATATAATATTCGCTGGGGTAAATCAACAATAGATTTGCTCTGGCGAATTTTTAGATTCTAATTTAAAAACCCAGTAGACCCTATATTGTCAAAAACCTGTTCATGGTGTAAAATAGTATAGGTAAAGGACTCAAAAGGGGCGAGTAGATATGAGAGAGTTTTTTAATAATATAGGTTCCAATATAGGTATCATGGATATACTTGATATTTTGATTGTAACCTACGTTATATATAAAATTTTAGGTTTTATTAAGGAATCTAGGGCGCAACAACTTGTCAAGGGCGTCCTTGTTTTAGTGATAGTATTTTTTATTTCAGATTACCTAAAACTATACACGTTGTATTGGGTTCTAAAGGCAACTTTCACGTTGGGTATGTTCGCTCTAATTGTCGTATTTCAGCCTGAACTCAGGCGTGGCCTTGAATATATGGGGCGTTCCAAACTTGTTCAGACACCTTTTGGAACCAATAATGCCACAGCCGATTTGGAAATTGCTAGAGAAATCCAGACAGCTCTTACCTTCTTTTCGAGGTCAAAAACTGGAGCACTGCTGGTATTTGAGAGAAATACACCGTTAAAAGAAATAATTGATACTGGGACAAAGATCGATTCTACGATTAACTCCCAAATCTTAGGTAATATTTTTTATGAGGGAGCGCCGCTACATGACGGAGCAGTTGTCATCAAAGGTGGTAGAATTGCTTCGGCAGGCTGTGTTTTGCCGCTCACATCAAACAAGAACCTAAACCCAGACCTTGGGACTAGGCATAGAGCCGGCATTGGAGTAACCGAGATTTCAGATGCAATGGTTCTCATTGTCTCGGAGGAGAGCGGAATCATTTCCCATGCTGAAGATGGTAAGCTTCACAGACGGCTAACTAGAGACGAACTTGCAGAATTGTTGAATGAATTTTATAAGCCTATTGAGAAGAAGGAAAGTAGAGGCATTTTTAGCTTTTTCAAGATGCTCAAGCAATCTGAAATTACAGATGAAAGTCCGAAATCTGAGGATGTCAAGAAGGGAGCGAATAACTAATGTTTCAAAGTAAAAAGCTCAACCTTCTAATGTCGTTTGTAATTGCCGTTGTTTTGTGGGCATATGTTATCGGAGAAGTAAATCCGGTAACAACGCGGTCTTTTGTTGATGTCAAAATTAATTTGGAGAATCAGATAACACTGGAAGAACGGGGCCTTGCGATTGAGAGCATGAGTGAGGAGACCATTAATGTTACTGTTAAGGGCGAGCGTTCGAGAGTACAAAATGTTGAAAAGGCGGATATATATGCTGAGGTTAATGTCGGTCCTGCGCAGACGGGCCGAAATGAGCTTGATATAAATGTCAGGACGCCGGAGAAGGTGACTGTAGACGATAAGAGCATCAGCAAGGTCAAAATGACGGTTGGTGAATTAGTTTCAGAGGAGAGGCCAACGAAGGTAGTCTATGTGGGAACAAAAGATGCAAATTCCGAACCTTACACTCTTGAAAAGACGCCAGAAAATGTTAGGATTCGCGGTGCTTTGAGCAATGTAAAGAAGGTTTCGCAGGTTATTGCTAAGGTGAATGTGAATCAGATTAAGGACAAGGAGACTGTTGCAGAGGCAGAACTTATTCCTGTCGATAAAAATGGCAAGAAGGTTAATTGGATTCGTCTGAGTGCTAGCCAAATGCAGATTAAGGCTGTGATGACTAAGACGAAGGAGGTAGACCTTGAGGTACCACTTCAGGGTGGCAATCCAAATAACATGAAGGCTGAATTTCCTAAGACTGTAACAATCAAGGGAAATGCTGATATAGTTAAGGGCATAACGAAAATTCAAACTGAGCCGGTTGATTTATCCGAGTATGACCAAAATACAACATTTGACCTTAAGCCTATTTTGCCAGAGGGCGTTCAGCTTGCGGCAGGCAGTGACATAACCGCAAGGATTACTCTATCTTCTACTGAAAACAAAAATATCAGTTTTGAGGGTAGCGATATAGATGTGATAGGGCTTGAGGATAATCTCAATGTAAGAATAATGGATAGCGTTGTCATTAGTGCTGAAGGTGCCAAGTCGCTGCTCGAGGATGTAAATAAAGATGATTTTACAGTTGCTGTAGATGTTTCCGGACTTTCCAAGGGATCTCATAGGGTTGACGTAGTTGTAGGAAATAGGAAGGGCTTTAAGAAATACACTGTAAGACCTAGCAAAATTACAGTGACTATTGAATAAGTTGAAATTGTAGGGTTAGTCTAATTACTGGGGACTAAATATAATATATTTTGAGGTTAATTTAGCGAAGGAGTGTTATATGGGAAAATTCTTTGGGACTGATGGAGTTAGAGGCATTGCGAATGTCGATCTCACTCCAACTCTCGCTTTTAAATTAGGTATGGCAGGAGCTATTGTTCTTAAAAAAAGCAGCAAACGCCCTATTTTTGTTATAGGCATGGATACGAGAATTTCCGGAGATCTTCTTGAAAATGCACTGACAGCAGGAATTTTATCCGTGGGTGGCAATGTTATAAAGGTTGGGGTTGTTCCAACACCAGCTGTTGCATTGCTTGCACGACATTATGGGGCAGATGCTGGGATTGTAATTTCGGCAAGCCATAATCCTTTTGAATATAATGGAATCAAATTCTTCAATGGGGATGGCTTTAAACTTGATGATTCTATTGAAGAAAAAATAGAAACCCTTGTAGACGAGGATGATATTAAAATTAAGACTTCAAAGGGTGAGGAAATCGGCAAGTACATAGATGGGAGCCAAGATGCTCTTAAGTATTATGAAGATTTTCTTGCTAGCACTATGGATAGGAGGCTTGATGGCCTTAAAGTTGTGCTAGACTGTGCTAATGGAGCGTCATATAAGGTTGCACCAGATATTTATAGAAGGCTCGGAGCAGACGTTACGGTTATAGGGGACAATCCAAATGGACTCAATATAAACGATAAAATAGGCTCTACGCATCCTGAAAAACTTCAGCAGAAAGTTGTTGAAACTGGTGCTGATATAGGGCTTGCATTCGACGGCGATGCGGATAGACTTATCGTTGTAGATGAAACTGGAATGGTCGTTGATGGCGACAAAATAATATGTCTATGCGCTAAGATGCTCAAAGATGAGGGCGAACTGATCGGCAATCGCGTAACGGCAACAGTTATGAGCAATATCGGTTTCCACAAATACTGTGAAAAAAATGGTATTTCTGTTGATGTGACAAAGGTAGGGGATAGATATGTTTTGGAATCCATGCTAGAAACAGGATGCATACTCGGAGGAGAACAGTCTGGCCATATAATATTCCTTAACCGTACAACGACAGGAGATGGAGTTCTCTCTTCACTGCAATTCCTCAAAATCCTCTTGGACTCTAAGGAACCGTTATCTAAGCTTGCTAAAGAAGTTGAACTCTTCCCACAGGTGCTTGAAAATGCTAAAGTTGCCAATATGAATAAGGAGCTGTTTTTGAAGGATTCGGAGATTTTGACAGAGATTGCAAAAATCGAAAAAGAAGTAAGTGAAGATGGCAGACTCCTTATCAGACCTTCGGGTACAGAACCAGTTGTAAGGGTAATGATTGAGGGCAAGGACATAGCTAAGATTCACAAGATGGCCTTGGGGTTGGCTGATCTTATCACCAAGAAGTACGGTGCATAATATTATAAAATAAAGCAAATTAAACTAAATTAGTAAATTAGGAGATATTTATGTGTGGCATAGTAGGATATATAGGTAAAGGTTGTGCGAAGGATGTGGTCCTGGATGGACTTGGAAAACTGGAATACAGAGGTTATGACTCCGCCGGCATTGCTCTTCTTGACAAAGGAAGACTTGCGGTGGAAAAGATTGCCGAAATTCAAGACGAAAATAACAAATCTAAAATCGCGAAACTGCAGGACCTTTTAAAGGAAAAGTATTTGGACGCTAATGTAGCGATAGGTCATACGAGATGGGCAACTCACGGAACACCATCCATTTTGAATGCTCATCCACACGTTAGCAATGATGGAATGATCGCAGTAGTGCACAATGGAATAGTTGAAAATTACAGTGAACTTAAGGAGATGCTACTTAAAAAGCACAACATTAGGTGCAAGTCAGAAACTGATTCCGAAGTGATCGCCCAGCTGCTATCAGTGTTTTGTGCTGATGGACTTGACCTTGTCGATGCGATGCTAAAGGCTACAGGTATGATGAAGGGTGCCTATGCAATTGGTGCAATTTATAAGAATGACGAGAACAAAATAGTTGGCTACCGTAAGGATGCTCCTCTTATAGCTTGTCACACGGATGAGGGAACCTTCATTGCCTCGGATATGACGGCCCTTCTGAAACATTCAAAGGATGTGTATTTCCTTGATGACGATGAGCTCGTTGTTTGCAAGGCTGACTCAATGCAGATTTTGAATCGTGACAAGGAAGTGGTAGAAAAGGAAATTTTCCACATCGATTGGAATATAGAAACGGCAGAAAAAGGCGGCTATGACCATTTTATGCTGAAAGAAATCCACGATCAGCCTGATGTATTAGAGGATACACTTTCAAGAAGATTGGACAGTAATGGTAGAATCAATCTTGATGGCATCAGTTTGACTCTCGATGATTTGAATAAAATTAAAAAAATATACATAGTTGCATGCGGTACTGCATATCATGCTGGCCTTGTCGGAAAGACTCTCATAGAAAAGTGGGCGAAGATTCCAGTTGAGGTAGATGTTGCATCTGAATTCAGGTATAGGGATCCACTTGTTGATGAAAACACGCTATTCATTGCAGTAACTCAATCTGGGGAAACTCTCGATACACTGATGGCTCTTAGAGAGGCTAAGAAGAAGGGTGCAAGGGTTCTCTCAATTGTCAATGTGGTCGGAAGCAGTATTGCTAGAGAATCCGACGATGTATTTTATACTTGGGCTGGTCCTGAGATTGCGGTTGCCTCGACAAAGGGATACACCACGCAGTTAATGTGTCTATATCTGATTGCGCTATATATGGGAAGGCTGAAGGAAACTATTTCAGCTGAGACTGAGAAGAAAGTTTTAGAGGAACTCAAATCAGTACCTTCTAAGGTTTCGGGACTTCTTGAAAATGAAGGCAAAATCGAAGAACTGGCTAAGAAGATATTTGAAAAGCAGAGCATTTTCTACATAGGGAGGGGACTCGACGCAAATGTTGCGCTTGAAGGATCGTTGAAACTCAAAGAAATTTCGTATATCAACTCTTTTGCAATCGCTGCTGGAGAACTGAAGCACGGCACTATTGCACTTATGGATGAGGATACCATTGTATTTGCCATTGCAACGCAGGATGAACTCGCTGAAAAGATGCTATCTAATATAGTTGAAGTTTCAGCAAGAGATGCATATGTAGTGTCTATAACAAAAGAGAAAAATGACTTTTTCAAGGATGCATCTGAGATGGTATTATTCATTCCAGAGTGCATTGACGAAGTTACACCGCTTCTCTCGATTGTGCTGCTTCAGTTAATTGCATATTTTGTTGCTAAGGAAAGAGGCGAGAATATCGATATGCCTAGAAACCTAGCGAAGAGTGTAACAGTAGAGTAGTGTAGCTTGGAAAAGGTGCGCATCGGAGCATGAGCATATGTGCATAAGCATGTGTGCATATATAGGCGAATGTGCGGGCTTCAGTGCTGTTCCTTAGCCTGATGAATTTTATAGGATTATATAAGAAAGTGAGGAAAGTAATGTCAAAATACGATATTAAAGATATAAACTTGGCGCCTTCGGGTCATATGAAGATAAGATGGGTTCGGGAGAATATGCCTATTCTGCGTGAACTAGAGGAAAAGTTTAAGAACGAGAGGCCTTTTGAAGGCATAAAAATTTGTCTTTCGGTTCATCTTGAGGCGAAAACTGCATACTTATGCAAGGTGCTTGCAGCCGGAGGTGCGGATATGAGCATTACCGGCTCAAATGTTTTGTCGACCCAGGATGATGTCGTTGCAGCCCTTGCCGATTCTGGGCTTAAGGTGTATGCCGTTCACGGTGAGAGCCAGGAAGAATATGCAAGACATATTGAGATGTGTCTTGAACACAAGCCCAATATAATTATCGATGACGGCTGTGACCTTGTGAGTTGTCTTCATAAGAAGAGACCAGACCTTGCGTCGGAAGTTTGGGGAGGCTGTGAGGAAACTACGACTGGTGTGATAAGGCTTAAATCAATGGCTAACCAAGGCGTTCTCAAATTCCCTATGGTGGCAGTCAACGACGCTGATTGCAAGCATCTATTCGACAATAGATATGGAACAGGACAGTCCACATGGGAGTCCATAATGCACAATACAAATCTCATTGTTGCAGGCAAGACTGTCGTGGTTGTTGGATACGGATGGTGCTCCAAGGGTATTGCAATGAGGGCGTCAGCGATGGGTGCACAGGTCATTGTTACCGAAATTAACCCTGTTAAGGCGATGGAAGCCAAGATGGATGGATATAGTGTAATGCCTATGAGAGAAGCTGCTTTGCTAGGCGACTTTTTTGTGACTGCAACTGGTTGCAACAAAACAATTACGCTCGAGCATATGTTGACCATGAAGGACGGTGCGATACTTGCAAATGCCGGTCACTTCGATACTGAAATCGACATGACTGAGCTGAGGGAGAGCGCGACATCAATTAGAGAGTCAAGGGAAAATATTACGGCATTCGTTCTTGAAAATGGAAAGACAGTCCACGTATTGGCAGAGGGAAGACTTGTAAATATCGCGGCATCGAACGGACATCCAGCTGAAATTATGGATTTGAGTTTTGCAGTTCAAGCAATGTCAGCAATGTATATTAAGGATAATTATAAAAATCTTCCTAATGATGTGGTTGATGTGAGTGATAAGATTGACGATCAGATAGCTCGCATGAAGCTTGCGTCATGGGGAATTGAGATCGATACGCTTACACCTGAGCAGGAAGAATATCTGAAGTCTTGGGATGTGTAAGTAATATTCAAGTGATTAGTATTGTCGAATAAATTGAGTTAGAAATTAACTTTTTATAGTTCTAGTTTAGATTCACGAGGGAGGTTTGAAAATGGACAAGAATAAAGTTGACTTTGAAGATATTAAGGAAACAGCAGTGAAGGCTGTTACGGAACTTATAGAGGCTGCCCACCTCAAAAAGGGCGATATACTTGTTGTAGGTTGCTCCTCCAGTGAAATCAAGGGCGAACGAATTGGAAAGGGCTCTGATATGAATGCTGCAGAAGCAGTGTATCAGGGAATTAAACCTATTTTAGACGAAAAAGGAATATTTCTTGCTGCGCAGGGATGCGAACATATAAATCGAGCAATTATCACAGAGAGAGCAGCTCTTGGACCACTTGATGAGGTGGTAAACGTAGTGCCTCAGCTTCATGCTGGCGGTTCTTTCACCGTTACGGTTTACAACAATGCTAAAGATCCTGTAGCTCTTGAGAGAATACAGGCAGATGCTGGAATGGATATTGGAGATACTTTAATTGGTATGCATCTAAAACCAGTTGCTGTGCCTGTTAGATTATCGATGAAGGAAATAGGTTGCGCTCATTTAACATGTGCTAGGACAAGGCCAAAGTTCATCGGAGGAGAGAGAGCAAAATATGATATGGTGCTTGCTGGTAAAGTAAGTGCTGAGGAGCAGAAAAATGTATAAGACTATTTTCATCCTCATTGCGGAAGGCTTTGAGGAAGTAGAGGCTCTTACACCTCTTGATCTCCTTAGAAGGGTCGGGATAAACGCTGTCCTGGTGTCTTGCTCAGATAGACTGGCTGTAAGGGGTGCACATGGTGTTAAGGTCGTATGTGATACTTTGATTGATAATCTCGAAGATGAGGATGTTGAGGATGCCTTTGGTGTTATTTTGCCTGGAGGTCTTCTAGGAGCTGAGAATCTAAGGGATTCAGAAGGCGTAAAATATATTTTGAGGGATATGATGGCTGCCCGCAAAATGGTTGCAGCAATATGTGCCGCTCCGATTGCATTGAAGTCAGCTGATGTGATTGAAGGTAAAAGAATTACGTCATATCCTGGATTTGAAGACCAGCTTAAAGGCGCAAGATACATGGATGAGAATGTTGTGATTGATGGGAATTTGATTACTTCAAGGGGACCGGCCCTTGCAATGGACTTTTCACTCGCAATAGTTGAACACCTATGCGGCACAGAAAAGAGACATAGTCTTGCAAAAGAGTTGCTTTTTAATTTGAAGTGATGTAGGTATATTTTTGAAACCACTCAACACTTATGACTAAATTATTATATTAAAAACGCGTTATATTAAATAACGCGTTTTTCAACTCAAATAATCTTATATAAACAATTTTAATTCAAGATGGCTTATTTCTTCTTAATGACCTTGAGTATGGCGAGTAGTATTACAGAGCCTATAACTGCTACAAAAATTGAACCAATGTTGATGCCTGTCATATCGCCGTTTCCACCTAGAGCATTCATAACAAATCCACCTATGAACGCACCGATGATGCCGACGATGATGTTAGCAAAAAGCCCCATCTGCTCATTCTTCCCCATTATCATACTAGCTATCCAACCTGCAAGACCACCTACTATTAACCACGCAATAATTCCCATAATAATCTCCTTTTCTTCAATTTAACTACCTAAATATAGGTATTAAAAAATATAAACTAAGTAAATTCTATATTATTTATATCACAACCAGATGAAATTCAAACATTTTATCTGAAACCTTATGTGAATTTTAGATCATGACAATCCAAAATGTCAAAATTAACTAAAAAAACGCATAACTCCTTTTACAATTCCGAGAATTTTAACATCTTTCACTATGATAGGCGACATGCTATCGTTCTCTGGCTGAAGTCTGAAATGACCATCCTCACGATAAAAAGTTTTGACGGTAGCCTCACTCTCAAAGCCATCGATCATTGCAACAACAATTTCTCCGTTATATGCGGTATCAGCTTTCTTAACAAGAATTAAATCTCCGTCCATGATGCCGACATTTATCATCGATTCACCGCGCACCCTCAGCATAAAGTTGTCGCCACGTACAAATCTTGAAGGAATTGGTATGCTGTCTTCGAAATTTTCCACCGCCAAAATAGGAGTTCCGGCTGCAATATGTCCAACAACTGGAACATCGACGATGTCTTCACGGTATTCATCTTGCATATTTACCGCAAAACTAGTGCTAGATGAGGCGAGCTCATTATTGGAAGTGCCAGATGAATTTCTAGAATCAGTTGATGCAGCGAAATCAGACTGATGTTCTCCGACTAAGGTCAACGCCCTCGGTTTGGAAGGGTCCTTCTTCAAAATACCCCTCTCAATCAAATTCGCAATATCTTTGTGAATTGTCGATGTAGATTTGACACCAAGCGCCTCGCAAATTTCACGCACTGTTGGTGGATAACCCTTCTTCTTAATTTCCTCTTTAATATATTCTAAAACTCGATTTTCTCTAATTTCGCTTTTGGTCATCTTACTCATAAAAACCTCCGGAATCAGTTTATATAATAATAAAATTATAACATATGTTCACCACTTTGTAAACGTTTGTTCGAAAATTGAAAAGCTTATTTTGTTTTGCTATAATTTAATCAACAAACATCATTACGAGGTTAACTTATATGCGCAAAAAAATCGTTTCTTTGTTAATAATTCTCATCAGTGTAGCATTGTTTCTTGCAGTGTATTTCGACTTTGAGCTGTACAAAACACCGATTGCCAAGGTCATTAATGTCAGTGAACAAAATGTTTCTGTTGGCGAGGATAAATACGTTGAGCAGACGCTTACTCTGAAGATGGTAAATGCCAATGAAAACACGGGAGAAAAGGGCAGTATAATAAAAGTAAAAAATCGTTATGAAATCGAAAAAACATATGGTGAAGAATACAAAAAAGGCAATTTTTTATTCATAGATAAGACCGGAGAGAACGGAAAAGAATTATATAGTATTTCTGGGCAAAAGCGCGATTATATTATTGCTTTTTTAATCATAATGCTAGCAGATCTACTAGTCATTGTAGGAGGCAAGCAAGGGTTACTAACGGTTATGGGGATTCTGGTGAACTCTCTCCTATTTGTGGGCGGAATGCACATTGCAGGAAACGGAAATAATTTTATATGGTTTGTAATTTTGTTAATGATTATTTTTACTTTTGGAATCATATTCCTTGTCAATGGGAAAAGTCGTGAAAGCCTCGCCGCCTCGATCGCAACACTTCTGACAGTTTCGATAATCGGAGTGCTCTGTTTTGTTGTAATAGAATTCGCACCAAATATAAAATACGAATTTCTCGATTACATGCCGGAGCCATACACGCTGAGAATGGCTAATGGTTTGCTGCTAAGTGAGATACTGGTTGGTGCATTGGGCGCAGTCATCGACATAGCCGTTACGATTATTGCTGCAACAAAGGAAATTGTTGAAAGGGAGCCTGGGATAAGCAGAGTGGGACTTTTGAGTTCTGTTAGAGCGATTTCTGATGACATAACGGGACTGATGATTAATGTGGTGTTTTTCACTAATGTTGCGGTGATTCTGCCCGTTGCGGTTTTGGGAATGAAAAATGATTTTTCGCTGTGGAGCGTGGTTGGAAATCATGGCTTTTTCCTCCTCATAAGATTTCTTGTCGGAGGTATGGGAATTATCGCCGCGATTCCACTTTCAACCTACATAGGGAGTATTTTCTTTAAGGGTAAGAGCGAGGGAGCGATAGAATGACATTAACTATATTTGCAATATTTTTTACGTTTTCAGCCATCGCGATTGGTCGTGACGGTACGGCGAAGGCTTTGATAGGGATCCTTGGAAATATTATAGTGATAACTGCACTAATATTTTCAGTTTGGATGGGGATAAATGAGTGGCTTGCAATAATTATATCCTGTGTTTTGATGACGGCGATTAGTCTGTTTTATCAGAGTGAAAATAAGCAAAAAAATCGGATTGCTGCAATGTCTGTGCTGCTGATGATGGTTCTACTTGCAGGATTTTCATACCTAATTATATATTTAGCGAATTTACAGGGATTTCCTACAGGTCAGGTGTCGATTAGGCCAGCGAATGGATATAAGGCTGAGGTAGGAGTTAACTTCTTTGCACTTCAGATGGGAGTGGTTCTTATAATGCTTGAAGGAGCGATGGTAGATACTGCTATATCAGTAGTAAGCTCAATGGAAGAAGTGACAAAACATGCGGAACTAAGTGCAAGAGACCTCTTCGATTCGGGAATGGCGGTAGGTCGCGGAATTTTAAGTTCTACTATAAATACTCTCTTCTTCATATTTTTGGGTCAAAACCTAGTGTTTTTCATCTTTTTTAGAAACGAATTTACTGTAGAATCGATGTTGAATTCAAAAATTTTAGCACAAGAACTTACATCGGTGCTTATTTCTGCAATAGGATGTGTATTAATAATACCAGTTGCAGCATTTTTGTCGAGTCGTTATATGAATACAAAATAATTTATATTTTCAAGACAAAAAGTTGCAAATGCAACATATATTTTGTTAAAGATTTAATATAATTATTATAATAAGAAAAGAGGAGGTATGTACATGCTTTTCAAAACTACAGATGCTCATGAGGAATTCAGAGCGAAGGTAAGAGCTTTTGCCGAAGATGAGGTAAAGCCGATCGCGTTTATGCTGGATCAGCAAAACGAATTTCCTCACGATGCAGTAAAGAAAATGGCCCAGCTTGGGTTTATGGGAATTCCGTATCCTAAAGAATACGGTGGTGCAGGAATGGATGCACTGAGTTACGCTATTGCAGTTGAAGAGCTTTCCAGAGTTGACGGTGGAACAGGTGTAATTTTATCTGCCCATGTTTCTCTTGGTTCATATCCTATATTTGCTTTTGGAACTGAAGAACAGAAGAAAAAATACCTGGTACCTCTAGCAAAGGGTCAGAAAATCGGTGCATTCGGACTAACTGAGCCAAATGCAGGTTCTGATGCAGGTGGAACTGAGACTACAGCCGTTAAAAAAGGCGATTACTATATTTTGAACGGTGGAAAGATATTCATTACAAACGCACCAGTTGCTGATACATATGTTGTGTTCGCTGTTACAACTCCAAACATTGGAACTAGAGGAATTTCAGCTTTCATCGTTGAAAAAGGATGGGAAGGATTTGAATTTGGAGATCACTATGACAAAATGGGTATCAGATCTTCATCTACAGCAGAACTTATCTTTAATGATGTGAAAGTTCCTAAGGAAAATCTACTTGGCAAAGAAGGTCAGGGCTTTAAGATTGCAATGTCAACTCTTGATGGCGGCAGAATCGGAATCGCTTCTCAGGCACTTGGAATTGCACAGGGAGCTTATGAACACGCTATTGAGTATGGTCTTGAGAGAACACAGTTTGGTCTTCCTATAGCACACCAGCAGGCTAATTCATTCAAGATTGCAGATATGGCAATGAAGCTAAGAGCTGCTCGTCTTCTAATCTATTCAGCTGCTGACATGAAGGAAAATCACCTTGACTACGGTATGGAATCAGCAATGGCAAAGGCATATGCTTCTGACATAGCTCTTGAGGTATGTAACGATGCACTTCAATTATTCGGAGGAAATGGATATTTGAAGGGTATGGAAGTTGAAAGAGCATATAGAGATGCTAAGATAACTACAATCTATGAAGGAACAAATGAAATTCAGAGAGTAGTTATTGCTGCTCATATATTGGGTAAGGCACCTAAGATGGCAACAGCTAAAAAGGATAAGGGCCCTATCACAGGACAGAGAAAGAAGATGATCTTTGACAAGGGATCTTCCAAGGAAAAAGTTGATCAGCTTGTTGAAGCTCTTAAAGCAGATGGATATGACTTTACAGTTGGTATTGATCCATGGACACCAATCGTGGAGGCAGATAGGGTAGTTTCTGCTGGTAAGGGAATTGGACCTAAGAAGAATATGGAACTTGTTGAAGCTCTAGCAAAACAGGCAGGTGCCGCAGTCGGTTCATCAAGACCAGTTGCAGAGACACTCAAGTATCTACCACTTGATAGATACGTAGGTATGTCTGGTCAGAAATTCAAGGGCAACCTTTACATTGCAGCAGGTATTTCTGGAGCTGGACAGCACCTCAAGGGAATCAAGGATGCAACTACAATTGTTGCTATCAACAAGAACAAAAATGCTCATATCTTCAAGAATGCGGACTACGGCATAGTTGGTGATGTAGAGGAAATTCTACCATTGCTAACTAAGGCTCTTGACAACGGCAAGGAAAAGAAACCTGCTCCTCCAATGGTTAAGATGAGAAAGGCAACAATTCTTGAAGATCCATCACCATTCACTACATATGTATGTAACGGATGTGGATACGAATATGACCCTGAAAAGGGAGATCCTGAAGCAGATGTAAGTCCTGGAACTCCATTTGAAGCACTTCCTGAAGATTGGCTTTGCCCAATGTGCGCAGAGGATAAGGACTCTTTTGTAAAGGTTAACACCGGATATGAAGAGAAGGAGGATCAATAATGCATAATGTTAGAAAAGTAGTTGACGATCTATATTGGGTAGGTGCAAGTGAAAAGAGAATTGCACTATTTGAGAACATCCATCCGCTTGAGAATGGAGTATCATATAACGCATATGTTTTGCTTGACGAAAAAACTGTTTTGTTCGATACTGCGGACTGGACAGTTGGAAGACAGTTCCTTGAGAATGTGGACTATGTTCTCAACGGAAGACCTCTTGATTACGTAGTTATTAACCACATGGAGCCTGACCACGCTGCTTCTATTGAAGAAATTATTTTGAGACACCCTGATGTTAAGGTAGTTTCAACGGAGAAGGCCTTCATGATGATGCACCAGTTCAACTTCCCTGTAAATGATAATTTTGTACAGGTAAAGGCTGGGGATACTATGAGCTTTGGTAAGCACAATGTTGTATTCGTAGACGCACCTATGGTTCATTGGCCTGAAGCAATGGTTACGTTCGATACAACTAACGGTGTTTTGTTCTCCGCTGACGCATTCGGATCATTCAAATCTCTCGATGGTGCAAGATTTGCTGACGAGGTTGACTTTAAGAATGACTGGCTCGATGAGGCAAGAAGATATTATACAAACATCGTTGGCAAGTATGGCCCACAGGTTATGGAACTCCTTAAGAAGGCTGGAACAATTGATATTAAGGTTATCTGCCCACTTCATGGACCAATTTGGAGACAGGATCTTGGATGGATTATCGATAAGTATGTACACTGGGCAACATATCAGCCTGAGGAAAAGGGCGTGCTCATCGTATATGCTTCAATGTATGGTAACACTGAGGCAGCTGCTCACATTTTGGCTGCAAAGCTTGTTGAAAAAGGCATGACCAACATCAAGATGTATGACGTTTCAAAGACTCACATGTCTTATCTGATTTCAGAAGTTTTCAAATACAGCCACCTTGCTCTACTTTCATGCACATATAACCTCGGCATTTTCCCACCAATGGAAGATTTTTTGAGAGATATGCAACGCTTGAATCTACAAAAGAGGGTTTGCGCAGTAGTTGAAAACGGTTCTTGGGCACCACAGGCTGGCTCAAAGATGATTGAAATGCTACAGGATATGAAGCAGATGACTGTTCTAAATGAGCAGGTTAGCGTTCTTTCTTCAGTGAATAAGATGACGGAATCTGAGCTTGACGATCTTGCTGAGAGCATTATCGAGTCTATGGGACAGGAATACAAATACTAGAATCTTTGAAGGCTAGTCAGTGCGTGATTATTTGAAAAAAATAGCCACAAGGTAGAAATAGTTATAACAAAATAGTAATCAAAAGCGTCCATCTGATGCCGAAGTGGTGTCGGATGGATGCTTTTTTACTGCAATTCGTATTCTAAAGAGATATTTTCTATCAAAAATCCCCATTTACTTAGAAAAAAGTCCGGAATGGAAATATTTCTAAATAGGACTTGCCTCCGATGCAAATAGATTATATAATCTGTTTAGATTAAGTTCCGTAACGGAAATATTTCTAAATAGAAGAGGGCGGTTATTTATGGAAATAAAACGTGATTATTACCTAAATAAACTAATTCGTAAGATGGATAACGGATTTATTAAGGTAATTACAGGCATTAGAAGGAGTGGCAAATCTTACCTACTCAATAATATATTTTATAACTACTTAATTGAAAACGGAGTAGATGAAAATCATATAATAAAATTCGCCTTTGATTCTGGCCAAGATCTTCTTAAAATTGGAGAGGATCTCATAGACTTAGATATTTTGAGTGGAGAAAGATTGGTTAACCCTAAGAAGTTCTTGGAGTATGTATTCGTCAGAACCAATAGCGACGAAAAATACTATATACTACTGGATGAGGTACAGCTATTGGCATCATTTGAACAGGTGCTTAATGGATTTTTACGACAAAAGAATTTGGACGTATACGTAACTGGTAGTAATTCGAAATTCTTATCCAAAGATGTGATTACTGAATTTGCTGGAAGAGGTGATGAGATCCATATTATGCCTCTGGTTTTTTCTGAATTTTTTCAAAACTATGATTGCGATAAGGAAGATGCATTTGCTGCATACCAGGTTTTTGGAGGGTTGCCAGCACAGGCTCTCATGAACAGCGACGGAGATAAGATGAACTATCTAAAAAATCAATTAAGCAATGTGTACCTGCGTGATATTGTGAGCAGGTATGATGTACGATTAAATAGTGAGCTGGAGGATCTACTCAATATTTTGGCGTCAGGCATTTCTACACTAACAAATCCATCTAAGATAGAATCTACATTTTTGTCAGTAAAAAAATCTAAAATTTCTGCCAATACAATTGATAAATATATAGACTATTTTGAGGATTCTTTTCTCATAAAGAGGGTTCATAGGTATGATGTAAAAGGTCGAAAATATATTGGAACCCCATACAAAATATACTTTGAAGATGTTGGACTTAGGAATGCTAGATTGAATTTTAGGCAGATAGAGCCAACTCACCTTATGGAAAACATCATATATAATGAATTGAGATACCGAGGATATATGGTGGATGTAGGGACAGTAATAAAAAGAGAGTATGGGCCTAACGATAAGGATGTGAAGAAACAACTTGAAGTGGATTTTATAGCTAACCTCGGCAGCAAAAAATATTATATTCAGTCAGCATACAGCATTTCGTCCAAGGAGAAACTTGAGCAAGAAAAAGCATCCTTGATTAATATTGACGATTCATTCAAAAAAATAATAGTTGTAAAAGATCGAATCAAGCCATCATTAGATGAACATGGAATACTGACCATTAATTTGTTTGATTTTTTACTTGATATGGATAGTTTGGATTTATAACAAACACGGGAGAGTCGTAATTTCGTATATATAGCAATATTAGTATTTGAGCTATATTTAATAAAGAAGAATTGTGAAGTTGTGAGTTGAACACAGGAGATATAAATGAAAAGTATAGCTGTAATTGCTACAGATAAAGATTATGCACTTTTTTTAACAGAGCATTTATCTAAATATTTAAAGAAATATGCTAATTTTAAGGCATACTCTATTAATGATATAAAAAAAATAAATCTAATTTCTGAAGATATAATCATTCTTCCAAATTACAAGGTTTTTCAGGAGGTTAGTGATAAAATTGATAACGGCAATACTCCGGATGTGATTGTTGTTTCTGTTGCTTTGACACATGATCAAATTCGTGAACTGAGAAAAATACCAGCGGGTACACGTGCTCTTTTAGTTAATTTTGACATTAGAACGTGTATGCATTCAATTGATTGTATATATGAAGCTGGGATTAGAGATATTACGCTTATACCTTATTGTGGAGGCAAAGATTATGATCGAAGTATTAAAGTTGCAATTACTCCAAATGAAGAGCAACTAGTACCAAGTGGTATTAAGAAAACATTTAACGTCGGTGAAAGTGCTGTAGACATGAATAGTCTTTTCAAAATCGCCGACAAATTAGGAGTTTATGATTCTTTTGTTGCGAATGAAGCATTTGAAGCTAGAAAGGAATATTATTATATCCGAGCTAGTGTTGAAAAGCTATTGGGAGAAAAAGAGATTATGCTTAGTCGTATGAAAGCTTTAATTACCCAGATCACTGAAGGAATTTTAATTACGGATGTTCTTGGACGTATATATTTAAACAATGATAAAGCAAGTAAATTGATGAAGTTTAGGACAAGCGTTCTTGAAGGCTTTTACGTTGATGATATTCTGCCAGAATTAAAATATGATGAAGTAGAAGAGAAACTAATTATAGAAGATGGAATAAAATTAAATGTATCTTCAATTCCAATAAAGGCAGATAATGAGAATGCAGGTTATATTATAAAAATTTGGGATTTTGAAGAAGTAGAGAAAAAACAATTTAAAATTCGTTCTCAACTTGCAGGAGGTCATCACACTGCAAGATATCATTTTGCAGATATAATGGGTGAAAGTACTTCAATACAATCTGCTATATATAATGCTAAAAAAATGTCAAAATCTAATTCGACGGTACTAATTGTTGGCGAAACTGGAACAGGTAAAGAACTTTTTGCGCAAAGCATTCACAACGAGTCCTTTAGATCTTCAAGTAATTTTGTTGCGGTAAACTGCGCTGCAATCCCTGATAATTTACTGGAAAGTGAGATGTTTGGTTATGAGGGAGGTGCATTTACGGGAGCGCGAAAAGGTGGTAAGCCTGGGTATTTTGAACTTGCACACAGAGGTACAATATTTCTTGACGAAATTGGAGAAATGTCATTGCAACTTCAAGCTAAGCTTTTACGCATAATCGAGGAACGTCGTGTAGTAAGGTTGGGTTCAGATTATGCAATTGACGTAGATGTAAGAATTATCGCGGCAACAAATAAGGATCTTTATCATTTAGTCGAAAAAAGGCTGTTTCGTGAAGATTTATACTATAGAATAAATGTTTTATCATTAAATTTACCTCCACTGAGGGAGCATGTGGAAGATATACCTGTACTTACAGACTACTATATTAATAAGTTCGGTCGTCCATTTTCGATTTCAAGTAACGCAATGAGATTAATGATGACTCACAGTTGGAATGGCAATTACCGAGAGTTACGTAATGTAATAGAATATCTTTCAAATCAGGGTAAAATGATAATTGAAAAGGAAGATCTTATAATGTTCAAGAACAATAAATTAGATAATTATGCTCAACAGCTTAATAATAATATAATAAAAAATACAAATTTTGACAGGTTTATATCTAATGAGTATGATAATTTAACAACTTTAAAAAATGTATTAAATTGTATTTTTGATATGTGTAAATTAGGATTGAGACCTGGCAGGATCACTATAACACAGAAACTAAATTCAAATGGCATACCAGTAACAGAAGCTGAAGTCAGGCGTCTTTTGAAAATACTTTCGGGATATGGATATATTATTGTTGGAAAAGGAAGAGCGGGAAGCCGAATAACAAAAGAAGGAGAACTTGCATTGAAAGCTTTAGATGATTTAGTGTAATAGCAGAAGGATAATAATTAACCTAAAAAACCCATAAAGGATTTGTTTTTCAAAGAAATATGCGCAGGAGTATTTGAATAGCTAGGTTGCATATTTATTATATTTTGGCATACTTTTTGCTCAACTATAAAAGTAAAAGTATGAATTATTTCAAAGTTAGGAGGAAAGATCATGGGTATTTTAGAAAGTATTAATTCGTTTTTTGCTAACATAGTTCCAATAGGTGATATTCTTTGGATATTTCCACAAAATTATGAGTGGTATTCAAAAATTCCTGTTATAGGCTCATTACCTTTTGCGATTATTTTGCTAGTTGGTATGGGTATTTATTTTACATTTCGCACACGAGGAGTTCAATTTCGTTTTTTCAAACGTGGATGGAAAGTCCTCTTTAAAAAAGAATATGGCGATACGGGAGTTTCACCTTTTGCAGCCTTTATGCTTAGTATGGGAATGCGTGTAGGCCCAGGTAACATTATTGGTGTTACAGGTGCAATTTCTTTGGGTGGCCCAGGAGCATTGCTTTGGATGTGGTGCTCGGCATTATTTGGTATGGCTAGTTCTTTTGTAGAGTCAACATTAGCTCAAATTTTTAAAGAACGTGATGGTTCAGAATATGTAGGTGGACTTCCATATTATGGACAAAAACTTTGTAATAACAAACAATATGTTGGAGTTATGTTAACTATAGCCTATATTATTTTTGCCGTTTTGAGCATACCTATTCAAACATTCCATGTGTTTACTGCAACTGGTGGTGCAATTAGTGCTGTTACAGGTGTAACTGCTGAAAGAACATCAACACTTTATTATATATTGGCAGTATTAATTATAGTAGGCACTGCATTTGCTGTATTTGGAGGAATACGCCGTGTAACAAAGGTAACTGACAAAATGGTTCCAACTATGGCTGTGATATATTTTGTAATCGTATTGTTTCTTATGATAATTAATATAAAACATTTCCCTGCATTTATCAGTGATGTAGTAGTTGGTGCATTTAAGCCAGATGCAATGTTTGGAGGAGCATTTGGTGTTGCTCTTTCTCAAGGGATTAGAAGGGGACTTCTTTCAAATGAAGCAGGGCAAGGTACTATTACTATGTCAGCTGCTGTATCTGAACAGAATCATCCTTGTGATCAGGGTTTTCTTCAGGCAATTGGTGTTTTTGTTGATACTATTGTCATTTGTACTATTAGTGGTTTTGTCGTTTGTAGTGCTCATATTTGGACAAATCCAGAAGTTAATTGGGAAACATTGTCTCAGTCTAAGATTGATGTATTTATGGAATCAATAAAAACCTTAATTCCAGGTACATCTTTTGATAACATTATTGTCTTTATAATATGTGTTTGCTATGCACTTTTCGCATTCACCTCACTCTTAGGTCTTGTTTCTTTTGCTTCAATTGCAGGAACTAAGATTTCAAAAGGAAATGTATGCAAAAATATAGTTAGGGTATTAGGAGCATTAATATTTGTGCCATTTGGAACACTATGCGTATTAGCTGGACTAGAACTTGATAATATCTGGTATGTAACTGATTTGATTAATATTGCACTTGTATTTTGTAATGCACCTATTATTATATTTGGTGGTAAGTATGCGATAAGAGCATTAAAGGATTATACAGAAAATAATGGTCGTAGATTTGTTGCTAAAGACATTGGTTTAGATCTAGACACAGATATTTGGACTGAAGAAGAATGTCAGAAGCAGGAAATGGGAATGCAAAAGTAAATAATGCAATAAATTTTAGTTAAATTTATATATGACATAGAGTTTTTGAAAGTAGGTAATAATGGATAACAATATTAAATGGCCAAATGGAAAAAAATGTGCCGTAATGTTTACATTTGATTTAGATGGTGACACAACATGGGAAAACGGCAATAAAGGTCTTTGCAATGGTGATAAATACTTGAGATCTCTATCCGTAGGGCAGTATGGGCCACGTTGTTGTGTTGATAGAATATTAGAAAAACTAGATAAGTATGATGTTAAAGCGACATTTTTTGTTCCAGGCTTAACTGCGGAGCGTTTTCCTGATGTGGTTAAAAAAATAGATAAATGTGGACATGAGATAGGGCATCACGGATATGCGCATGAGGGATTTGCAGGCAGGAGCACAGAGAATCAAATTGAAATTATCGAAAAGGCACAGGCTGTTTTTAGAAAGTTAATAGGCAGAGAGGTTACGGGATTTAGAACGCCCTCAGGGGATTGGGCTGTTAACACCCCCGAATTATTATATGATCGAGGATTCCGATATTCGAGTTCAATGAGGGGAGATGATCGTCCCTATAGAACCGTAATCAACGGAGAAGAAACGGATTTCATTGAAATACCGACAAAGTGGGAACTAGATGATTATGTTGCTATGGCATACAATATGTATCCTGCAGAACCTATGGGACAAGATCGTATATCGTCATACCGCAATATTTTTGATAACTTCACGAGGGAATTCGAAGGGCATTATCGATATGGGTTGTGCATTTCCTTTATGAATCATCCTCAGGTTATTGGCTCACCTGGACGAATAAGTATTTTAGAAAAGCAACTTGAACACATAACATCAAAAGAAGATGTTTGGGTAGCAACAGGTTCCGAGATTGCAGATTGGTATAGAATGAATTATTAGGAGGTTTGTTATGGAAAAAAATAGACGTGGATGGCCAGATAATTTTAAATGTGCCTCAATGGTAACTATCAATCTCAATGCAGAAACCTTTTGGTTGCAGTTAGATCCGGACAGTGTCAATAGACCTAAAACACTATCGCTTGGTCAGTATGGACTTACTAGAGGTCTTAATCGTATTCTGGATGTCTTAGAAGAAAGAAACATTTTAGCCACTGTATTTATTCCAGGCTGGGTTGCTGAGAATTACTCAAATATAGTCGAAAATATATATAAAAAAGGTCATGAAATTGGTGTTACCGGATACGATAACGAAAATATGGGATTACTTGATTATGAAGAACAGTTAGAATCGATTCAAAGGAGCGTTAATGCGATAAAACAAATTACAGGGGAACATCCTATAGGATTCAGGACTCCTCAGGGTGAGCTAACAACTGATACATTACGTGCAGCTAAAGACAATGGAATATTATACTCAAGCAATTTAAGCAATGATGATAAGCCATATGATTTTAACTTAGGCAATAATGATACCATACTCGAGATTCCAATTCATTGGGCTATGTATGATTTGCCATATTTCGCATTCAACTATCATCCTGCATTTCCTGCTGGACAAGGAAGGATTGCAAATTATACCGGTGTTTTGAACAATTGGACAGATGAATTTGATGGTTTTAGAGAATATGGCCTGAACTATGTACTATGCATTGATCCGGCAATTATTGGTTCGCCCGGCAGAGTACCTTTACTTGAAGAATTGTTGGATCATATGAAGAGTTTTGATGATGTTTGGTTTGCAATCGGTAAAGAAATATTTGAGTTTTACAAAACAGTGTAAGTTGAGGAGGGATAAACATGAAGAGTTTGTGGAGTGGCAGATTCGAAAAGGAAATGGATGAGATTGTTAAAGAATTTAACGCCTCAATACGATTTGATCATCAAATTTATAATGAAGATATTGACGGCAGTATAGCACATGTTAATATGCTTATGAAACAGGATATTATCTCAGAGAACGACGCAAAAAAAATCATAGAAGGATTAAACAAAATAAGGGAGAAGATTGAGAACGGCGAAATTAAATTTACTCTTGATGATGAAGATATCCACATGGGTATAGAAAAACATTTAATCGATGAAATAGGAGATGTTGGTAAGAAATTACATACTGCCCGCAGTAGGAATGATCAATGTCAAGTTGATGTGAGGCTATATATTAAGAAAGAAATAAAAAATATATTAGAAAGACTATTTTATCTTGAATCAACAATTCTAAAAAAAGCTGATCAATATGCTGACTCAATAACTGTTGGATTTACACATATACAACATGCTCAGCCGATTACTGTAGGATTTTTATTCATGGCATATTTCCAAATGTTCAGGAGAGATATAGAGAGATTGATAGATACCTATAACAGGTTGAATTTGTGTCCTCTAGGCTCTTGCGCATTAGCCGGAACTACTCTACCAACGGATAGAAAAATAACATCTGATTTGCTTGGTTTTAGAGCGCCGACGGAAAATGCAATGGATTCAGTTAGCGACAGGGATTATCTTCTTGAATTCTTAAGTAATGCTGCAATTTCAATGATGCACATATCAAGATGGGCAGAAGAATTCGTGTGGTGGAATTCAACAGAATTTTCATATATTGCAATAGATGATAGTTATTGCACTGGAAGCAGCATTATGCCGCAAAAGAAAAATCCTGACATGGCTGAGCTCCTTCGAGGTAAGGTGGGAAGAGTTTATGGTGATTTAATGCAACTTTTAACTGTTATGAAGGGAACTCCACTAGCATATAACAAAGATTTTCAGGAGGACAAAGAAAGTGTATTCGACGCTGTAAAAACCTGGAAATCGAGTCTACAAATATTTGCCAATATGATAGACAAAACAGAGTTTAGAATGGACATGATAAAAAAACAACTAGAGAGAGGGTTTTTAAATGCAACCGATATTGCTGAGCACTTTGTAAAACAGGGAATTCCATTCAGAGAAGCACACACTATAGTAGGAATGATGGTTAAGAAGTGTGAAGAAAAAAGCTGTGATTTTGAAGATTTGTCTGATGATGATTTAAAATCTATATCACCTAAAATAAGTAAAAGCTCACTTGGAGATATAAGTATTAAGGCATGTGTAGATGCTAGAACGTCATTTGGAGGCACGGCACCTACGGAGGTTAGAAGACAGATAAAAGTAGGTAGAGAATGGTTAGATAGTATAACTAAGGATAATATATAATGTGACAATAAGATATAGTAAATTTTAAACTATACAATTAAAGACATCCTCATCTATTTTGTACAAAGGAGATTTGAGATAAAATGAATAAAAAAGAACAAGCACTTAAAATGCACGCCGAGTGGAGGGGCAAACTCAGCATTGAAAGCAAGGCCAAAATTACGAATAGGGAAGAACTTGCTATCGCATACACCCCGGGTGTTGCGGAGCCCTGCCTTGAAATTGCCAGGGATGAAAATCTAGCGTATGAATATACGGGGAAGGGAAATCTGGTCGCCGTCATAACTGATGGCAGCGCTGTTTTGGGGCTTGGCAATATAGGTCCGTCTGCAGGTATGCCAGTAATGGAGGGAAAGTGTGCGCTCTTCAAGACTTTTGCAGATATAGATGCAATTCCAATATGTATAAATTCTAATGATGAGGATGTTATCGTTGATACTATTTACAATATATCTAAGAGCTTTGGCGGCATCAATCTCGAAGACATCAGTGCTCCAAGATGTTTTAACATTGAGCGAAGGCTTAAGGAAAAGTGCGACATTCCGGTTTTTCACGATGACCAGCATGGAACAGCCATTGTAACATCTGCAGGGATTTTAAACGCTTTGAGACTTACAGGCAAGAAACCAGGCAATTTAAAAATTGTTATAAGCGGAGCAGGATCAGCAGGCATTGCAATTGCGAGAATGCTGCTTAGATTTGACTTCGGAGATATTATTTTGTGCGGTAGCAAGGGAGCCATCTACGATGGAGCACCATATAACAACAGCGAGCAGGAGGAAATCGCCCAAATAACGAACCAAAAGAAGCTTAAGGGCAAGCTTGATGAGTTAATGCGAGATGCGGATATTCTGATTGGGGTTTCAAAACCAGGGATTGTCTCGAAAGAGATGATTAGATCCATGGCTGAGGACCCGATTGTGTTTGTGATGTCAAATCCTGTGCCGGAGATTATGCCGGGTGAGGCTATTGAAGCAGGTGCAGCTGTAGTTGGCACGGGACGCTCTGATTTTCCGAACCAGGTAAATAATGTTTTGGCGTTCCCAGGAATCTTCAGAGGTGCGCTTGACTGTAGGGTTCCGCAGATTACAGAGGAAATGAAGGAAGCTGCTGCAAGAGCCATTGCTGATGTCATAAAGGAAGAAGAGCTCAGAGCTGATTATGTACTTCCGGATGTTTTCGACAAAAGAGTTGTTGAGCAAATTGTAAACGCGATTAGAAAATGTAGCATAAATATGCAGTAAAAATACAGCGTAGTGAGAAAGGACGCTCTGATGGAATATAAGATTAAGAAGGACACGATGGGTGAAGTTAGAGTTCCAGCCGAAAAATACTGGGGTGCACAAACGCAGCGAAGCATCAATAATTTTAAGATTGGCAAATACAAGATGCCGATTGAGGTTATAAGGGCTTATGCATACTTGAAAAAGGCTGGTGCCAATGCGAACTGTGAATTGGGTACCATTGAGGACGCAAAAAGAAAAATTATCTCCGATGTCTGTGATGAAATTTTAGCAGGTAAATTAGATGATAATTTTCCACTAGTGATTTTCCAGACCGGGAGCGGGACACAGACGAATATGAACGTCAACGAGGTCATTGCAAACAGAGGCAATGAAATTGTGGGAGACGAAATACTCCACCCTAACGATGACGTCAACAAGTCACAGAGTTCCAACGATACCTTCCCGACAGCCATGCACATAGCAGCTGTTTTGCAAATACAAAATAATCTTTTGCCTAGTATAGCAAAACTCCGGGATACATTCCTTGAATTGGAGAAAAAGTATGAGGATGTCATTAAAATCGGCAGAACTCACCTTCAGGATGCGACTCCAATTACACTCGCTCAGGAAATCAGCGGCTGGAGATCTATGCTAGATCATAATATTATTATGATTGACGATGCTCTGAAATATATTATGGAAGTCGGAATAGGTGGCACGGCGGTAGGCACAGGCTTGAACGCACCAAAGGATTTCGACAAAATAGTCGTAAAGAATTTATCGGAGTTAACGGGCGAAAAGTTCAAAGTTTCGGACAGTAAATTTCACGATCTTACTTCAAAGGATGCACTTGTAAACATGCACGGAGCACTGACAGCCCTAGCTGCGAATCTGATGAAAATTGCTAATGACATAAGACTGCTTTCCTCAGGACCTAGATGTGGAATCGGAGAACTCAATATACCTGAAAACGAGCCTGGTAGCTCTATCATGCCTGGAAAGGTCAACCCAACTCAATGCGAAGCGTTGACCATGGTATGCGTTAAGGTTATGGGAAATAACTCTGTTATATCAATTGCAGCTTCGCAAGGAAACTTTGAACTCAACGTCTATATGCCTCTCATCATATCAAGCTTCCTTGAATCCGTGGAACTTCTGGCAGATGCTATTCATTCGTTTAACGATAATTGTGTGGTTGGGATTACACCTAATTATGACAAAATAGAGGAATATCTTGAAAATTCTCTGATGCTGGTTACAGCCTTAAATCCATATATCGGATATGAGAAGGCAGCACAGGTTGCAAAATTAGCATATAAAGATAATTTAACCATTAGAGAAGCAATCAAAAAATTAGGGCTATTAGCTGAAGATGAAATTGATGAAATCCTAGACCCTATTAAAATGATAAAGCGTTAACTCTTGACAATACCATACACGCAGTAGTATACTTGTATACAGGTATTTTGCTATGGCGATGCTTCCATAGTAAAGAGCGAAAGGAGTTGACCATGTTAGATATTTCATCTAAGACGAATCTTTTGGAACAGAAGAATTACAGCTATGAACTTCAGGATGTCGAAGAACCGATGTTATATAGAGATATGTACAGCTATGAGGAAATTCCAAAGATTGTCTGGAACCATCGAAAAGTCCCTATGAACATGCCGGATGATATTTGGATTACGGACACGACTTTTAGGGATGGTATGCAGTCAAGAGCACCCTACGACAGCGATGATATCGTTGAAATATTCAAGCTTCTGAGCAAGCTCGGCGGACCATTTGGACTCATACGCCAGAGCGAGTTTTTTGTTTATACAAAGAAGGACAGAGAGGCTGTTGAAAAATGTCTTTCGCTGGGTTTGAAATTTCCTGAGATAACGACCTGGATAAGGGCAAATCAGGAAGACTTTAAGCTCGTAAAATCACTAGGAATCAAGGAAACCGGTATTTTGGTTAGTTGCAGCGATTACCACATTTTCAAAAAGATGGGCAAGACCAGGAAGCAGGCGATGGACTATTATCTTAAGACGATAAGCGACGCACTCGATACCGGTGTTGTGCCAAGATGCCACCTTGAGGATGTGACAAGGGCTGATTTTTATGGTTTTGTAGTGCCTTTTGTCAACAAAATAATGGACCTCTCAAACGAATCTGGCGTGCCGATCAAGATTAGGGCATGTGATACCATGGGCTATGGAGTTCCATATCCTGGTGTTGCGCTTCCTAGGTCAGTGCCGGGGATTATCTACGGCTTACAGCATTATTCGGGCGTACCTAGCGAGATGCTAGAATGGCATGGACATAATGATTTTTATAAAGCTGTTGTAAATGCAAGCACGGCATGGATGTACGGCTGTTCCTCTGTAAACTGCTCACTGCTTGGGATTGGCGAGCGAACTGGCAACATTCCTCTCGAGGCTATGGTTATGGAATACGCATCGCTTCGAGGGTCCACTGACGGTATGGATACTAAGGTTATCACCGAAATCGCAGAGTTCTTCAGAGAAAAGATGAATTACAAAATTCCTCCGATGACCCCATTCGTCGGTGCCGATTTCAATGTAACAAGAGCCGGCATACACGCAGACGGTCTTATGAAGGACGAAGAAATTTACAACATCTTTGACACGAAAAATATTTTGGGAAGAGAGCCTGGCGTTACAATAAGCAAAACATCGGGAGCTGCTGGGATTGCATATTGGCTAAACCAGCACGAAAGTATTTTGTCGCGGCTTGGCGTTGATAAACCTATTGGCAAGGAGCACAAAATAGTGGCGGAGCTCAAGGAGTGGGTCGATGGGCTCTATGCTGATAATCGCACAACGGTGCTTTCGAATGAGGAAATTTTTGAGAAGTTGGCGGAGATGTCAGAAGGGAGAAATGGCAGAAAATGATAGAATACAAAACTGTTTCCCTCGCAAATCAGGTATACGAGGCTCTGCTAAATGACATTCTGCACGGCAAGTACAAAAAAGGTGAGTATATAACGGAGGGTAGCCTTTCTAAGGAACTTGGCGTGAGTCGAACTCCGATACGGGAAGCGCTCTTGAGGCTTTCTCAGGAGAGGCTGATAAAGGACAGCCCAAGCGGCTCGGAAGTGATTGGAATTTCAAAGAAAGACGTCGAGGATATGCTCAATGTAAAGAGACTTCTTGAACCTGAGATTGCAGGTGGTCTTGCAAATAACTTATCGGAAGATGGTCTAAAAAAACTTGGAGAAATCGTAGATCAGCAGGAATTTTTTAGTCAGAAGAATGACTATGAAAAAGTTATGATACTCGACACGCAGTTCCATACTATTTTGTATGGGGAAAGCGGGAGCAATGTTTATAGTCAGATCCTTGAACAGACGCATAAGAAATTATTGAAAGTTAGGCTGGCATCGCTCAGGGATAAAAAAAGAATCAACCAATCGACACATGAACATAGAGAGCTTTTTGATATCTTAAAGAGCCACGATGAAGATGCGATCAGGAAACAACTCAAAAAGCATCTCGAGAACTCGCGAGAAAACATTCTCAAGGGTATCAGCAAGTGGGACTAAATGTGAACTAATGTTTTGAAAGAAATCGGCAAAGATAAGTTAGACTAATGCTAGACTAATACTTTGAAAGGAATCAACTAATGGGATTGACAATTACAGAAAAAATATTAAAAGAACACATTGTTGAAGGTGAAATGAAGCCGGGGAAGGAAATCGGAATCAAAATAGACCAAACTCTCACACAGGATGCGACTGGAACGATGGCATATCTTGAATTCGAGAGCATGGGACTTGACTCGGTCAAAACGGAACTCTCCGTCGCGTACATCGACCACAACACACTACAGTCAGGTTTTATGAATGCCGATGACCATCAATTCATACAGTCAGCTGCTGCAAAATTTGGGCTATATTTTTCAAAACCCGGAAATGGAATCTGTCACCAGGTTCACCTTGAGCGATTCTCTGCTCCGGGCAAGACTTTGATAGGATCTGACAGCCACACACCTACAGCAGGTGGAATCGGAATGCTCGCGATGGGCGCAGGAGGCCTTGACGTTGCGGTTGCGATGGGTGGCGGACCATACTACATCACAATGCCAAAAATCTACAAAGTAAATCTAACGGGGAAGCTATCTCCGTTTGTATCGGCGAAAGATGTGATTCTTGAGGTGCTGAGAATTCTGACCGTCAAGGGCGGAGTTGGGGCAGTCATCGAATACGGCGGAAGCGGAGTCAAAACACTAAGCGTGCCAGAGCGAGCAACCATCACGAACATGGGTGCAGAGCTCGGAGCCACCACTTCGATATTCCCATCAGACGAGATTACTAAGGATTTTCTAACGGCACAAAACAGACAAGAGTCGTATCGTGAGCTCTCCGCTGATGAGGATGCGGCTTACGATAAAATAATTGATGTAGACTTAAATTTACTTGAACCTATGATTGCCTGTCCTCATAGTCCAGATAATGTTGTTAAGGTTTCTGAACTTGAGAAGAAAAATATCGATGTCGATCAGGTCTGCATTGGCTCATGTACTAACTCAAGCATTTTAGACCTACTCAAGGTCGCAGCAATACTAAAGGGTGAAAGGGTGTCGGACAATGTCAGCCTTTCAATTTCTCCTGGCTCACGACAGGTGCTTTCAATGCTATCTGACGATGGAGGATTTGCAGATATACTTGGAGCAGGGGCAAGATTTTTAGAGTGTGCATGTGGGCCATGTATTGGAATGGGATTTTCGCCAAAATCCGGAGGTGTGAGCGTTAGAACTTTCAATAGAAATTTCGAAGGTCGCTCAGGCACCAAGGATGCAAAGGTTTATCTTGCTTCACCTGAAACAGCCGCTGCCGCTGCGATATTTGGGAAGATAGTGGATCCTAGAAAACTGCCTGAACATTTGGGCAGTCAAAATCCAGACAAAAGAGATTTAGCAAGCGAGATGTCTGTGGAAATTCCAAATGAATTTACTCAGGATGACCACATGATAATCAAGCCACTCCCACTGGAAGAGCGAAAGAATTTAGAAACGATTAAGGGCCCTAATATTAAGGGACTGCCAGAGGCTAAACTCCTTGGGAACACACTTAAATCAAAGGTTGCACTCAAGGTTGGTGACAATATCACGACAGACCACATCATGCCTGCTGGATCAAAAATATTGCCATATCGTTCAAATATTCCGCATCTTTCACAATACTGCTTTGAGGTATGTGATACAGAGTTTGCAGAGAGAGCCAAAAGCCTGGGAGATGGAATAATTGTCGGCGGCGCTAACTACGGACAGGGTTCTTCAAGAGAACATGCTGCTCTCGTGCCACTCTACCTAGGAATTAGGGCTGTAATTACGAAGAGTTTCGCAAGGATACATAGGGCGAACCTCATAAACGCAGGTATTTTGCCGCTGGAATTTGTTGACGAGAAGGATTATGAAAAAGTCAATATGCTTGACGAAATAGAAATTTCGAATGTTCAGGAATCTTTGGAGAGCGGCTGTTTTGTTGCCCTCATAAATGGCAGGGAGAAAATCGAACTTAAATGTGTTCTCTCTGAACGGGAGAGGTCGATAATTGAGGCAGGTGGACTTTTGAAATTCGTTGGTGGGAAATAGTGATAAATCGTTAGATTGGAGATAATATGGGATTGACAAAAATGCCAAAACACAGGGTTTGCATAGCTGAAAACGTTGCGATTGAAAAAGCGACGAAAGATTTCAGGAAGCTTTTGAATGAGGAGTTGCAAAGAGTTATGGAGATTTCTCAAGGCGACAGTAGCAAAAAAATTGATTTTGCAACTCTTGATAAGCTGATTATTGGTGTAATCGCGGGCGATGGGATTGGACCGATTATTACAAGGGAGGCTGTGAAGGTCCTTGAAGCTGCGCTTTATGAGGAAATCTCAAGTGGAAGTGTGGAGATAAGGCAGATAGATGGGCTTACGATTGAAAACAGGCTTGAAAAACGCGAAAGTGTGCCAACAGATGTTCTTGATGAGATTAGGAAATGCCATGTGCTTTTAAAGGGTCCAACTGAGACTCCAAAGGGTGGTAGCAAATCTGGCGATATGAGGAGTGCGAATGTCACGCTGAGAGCTGAACTTGATCTTTTCGCCAACGTAAGACCTGTTAAGGTGCCTAAAAAAAATATAGACTGGATGTTTTTTAGGGAAAATACGGAGGGCGAATATGTGCTTGGTTCCAGAGGTGTTGAGATCTCTGATCTGTTCGCCGTGGATTTCAAGGTTATTTCAAATGCCGGCACTGAGAGGATTGCGAGGGCTGCGATGGAATACGCAGTTAAAGCGGGTAAGCACAAAATAGCGGTTGTGACAAAGGCTAATATTATTAAGAAGTGCGATGGCAATTTCTCCAGGATATGTCACGAAGTTGCAGAGGATTTCCCTGGCCTTGAATTAGAAGATTATTATGTTGACATAATGGCTGCAAAGATGATTGACGAGGGAGCACAAAGCAAGTTTGAGGTTTTTGTCATGCCTAATCTTTATGGGGATATTTTGACAGACGAGGCCGCTCAGATTCAGGGTGGCGTTGGAACAGCAGGCTCTGCGAATATTGGAAGTAGATATGCCATGTTTGAGGCAATACACGGCTCAGCACCAAGGATGATTGAAAGTGGTCGAGGTGAGTATGCCAATCCGTCGAGTTTGATAAAGGCTGCAGCGATGATGCTCGAACATACTGGGCGAATTGAAGCTGCGTCGAAAATCGAGGCTGTACTCGCAAAATCTGAATCGAAACGGAAGGAAGGGTTGACTGCTGGGAAGTTTGGCGATTGGTTCTGCGAAGAGTTAGCAAGAATGTAATCTGTACGTGAACCTATAAATGCGAACACTCATCAAATTGATTTTGTATCTATTTTGAATGTGGAAGATTCTATGCTCAATTATTAATTATGATAGAAGTCAGAGATTAAATATGAAAATATAAAAGTGCTATATCGATTGTAAATTCAATTGATATAGCACTTTTTGCTAACTGTTGTGTTATATAAGTCTATGGGAATAAAATCATGATTTATATCTCAAATGTCTGGAATTTCTGATCAGTTCCGTCTTTATGCTCATCGAATATGTATTCATTGCCGGGTAGGATTGCGTTAGCGATGATGCCGACAATGGCAGCAATTGCAAGACCTGACAAGGTAACAGTGGCTCCAAATGCCTGGAAGGAAATGCCGCCTGTAGCGGAGAATCCAAGAGCACACACTAGGATAAGAGCCGCGATAATCGTATTTCGTGATTTTGTGAAATCAACTTGATTTTCAACGACGTTTCTGATGCCTATTGCAGAAATCATACCGTATAGTATGAGCGAAACACCGCCGATTGTTCCTGCTGGGATTGAACTTATTATAAAGTTGATGTGAGGCAGGAAGGAAATAATAATTGCAAATACAGCAGCGAGTCTAATAACTTTAGGATCATAAACCTTTGTAAGTGCTAGAACTCCAGTGTTTTCTCCGTAAGTCGTATTAGCAGGGCCACCGAATGCAGCCGATAGACAGGTTGCAAGACCGTCGCCAAGAAGTGTCCTATGAAGCCCTGGCCTAGCTATATAATTTTCTCCAGTAGTTGCACCTATCGCTGAAATGTCTCCGATGTGCTCCATCATAGTCGCAAGAGAAATTGGCATAACTGTGATTATCGCAGAGAAATCAAATTTCATAATCGTTATAGGTGGCGCTGAAACAATAGCCTTGTTAGTAATATCTGAAAGATTGACATCTTTTAAAATAATTGCCAAAACATATGATGCTATAACGCCAAGAATGATCGGTATTATTTTGAACATTCCACGTCCCCATATATTGAAAAATATTATAGTTCCCATAGCTACAACGGCAAGCAGCCAGTTAGTTTCACAGTTTTTGATTGCTGTCGGTGCAAGTATGAGACCGATTGAAATAATGATAGGTCCGGTAACAACGGGAGGGAAAAATGTCATGACTTTTTTTACACCGTAAAGTTTGATAAGTGCCGCAAGGACGACATATACAAGGCCTGCACAAAATACTGCTCCTCCGGCATATGGAAGCATTTCTGTATTTGGCTTTCCGTCAATAATCGGTGCAACAGCAGCATATCCTCCAAGGAATGCAAATGATGAACCGAGAAATGCCGGTACTCGTCCCTTTGTAAGGGTATGAAACAGAAGCGTGCCAAGTCCTGCCATCAAAAGTGTTGTAGAAACATCAAGACCCGTTAAAATCGGCACAAGCACAGTTGCACCAAACATCGCAAATGTGTGCTGCATACCTAAAAGTATCATTTTAGGATAACCGAGAGAACGGGCGTCAAAAATGGGATTATCGTTTTGCATATTTTTCTCCTTATATAATTTCTTAAATAAGTATATCAATTAAGAGACTTGTCTTCAATGGATTCTACAAAATAAAATTGCCTTATCTAGACTTTGGTTAAAATAGAATATATAATTAGTTGGAAAGATTGAAAAGTTTGGTTGTATGAAAGGAAGAGTATAGAGAATTGGCAGATTTAGCACTTTATTTGGGGCATGCAGTCCTGGGATACATAGTTGGATATTTTGTTAGAGCAAAGAAGGATAAACTCGAGTGGAGAGGCAAGGTCTCGACGATTGCAATCACAGTAATGGTTTTTTCGATGGGAATGAGAATGGGGGCTAATGATGAGGTGATTGAAAATCTAGGATCGATAGGTCTCTACTCGCTTTTGATAACAGTTATCATTTTTAGCTTTTGCATTGGAGCAACATCTCTTACAAGGCGAGCTCTTGGGCTTGATTCTCTAGGGTATTTGAAAAGCCAGGGTATAAATAGTCATGTTGAAGCATCTCATGAAGAGCAATTTATTACGGAAGCTGAAACGGAGAATGCTGAGGATAAGGAAAAGAAGTTTGACAGTATGACAATTATGGTTATCATGGCTGTTTTGTTAGGTGGACTGATTTCGTATTTCTTGTCGCAGGGTACAATTTCAGATTTTCAAAAGTTTGACCACATCATGGGTCTTATGATTACCATAGGGCTTTGTATTTTGCTGTTCTTTGTGGGACTTGACATGGGCCTTGAGGGGACAGTTATACATCAGATAAAGACGGTAGGATTTAGGGTGCTAGTAATACCTGTTGCAGTTATTTTTGGTTCGCTTTTGGGTGCTGCTGTATGTGGAATTATTTTGCCGCTGTCGATGAAGGAAGCACTCGCTATAGGGTCAGGTCTAGGATGGTATAGCTTGGCGCCTGGAATAATTATCGACCATGGATTTGTCGTTGCCAGTGCAATTTCATTTCTTCATAACATAATGAGGGAAGTTCTGTCTTTTGTGCTGATTCCAATTGTAGCCAAGAAGATTGGATATATTGAAACGGTTGCACTTCCTGGTGCTGCTGCCATGGATGTTTGTTTGCCGATTGTGGAGAGGCAGACAAGATCAGATATTGCAGTTTTTTCTTTTGTTTCAGGACTTGTGGCAAGTTTTTTAGTGCCGGTACTCGTACCACTTGTGCTTAGTTTCTAATAAAAATTTTTTTAAAATTACAAAGTTGCTTATCACTAACCCATGTGTTAGAATATCCTTACAGAGATTTATAATGGAGGTAAATAAAATGGAAGATTGTGCAAAAAAAGGATGTAAAATTGCAGTTAAGGTTGCAAAAAGATTAGGATGGCTCGCTGGAGGTGCGTTCCTAGGAACTGCAGGTATTGCAGCTCTTTCTAGCAGAGATGCAAAGAAGGCATATACTCACGTGACTGCAACTGCACTTAGGGCACAGGATTGTGTTCTTAAGAAGGTTGCAAATGTAAAGGACAATGCACAGGATATCTTGCATGATGCCAAGGAAATTAATGAGAAGATTTACAAGGCCGCAGAAGAAGAGTGCTGCTGCACAACAGAAGAAGATAAATAGTTAATCTTGATCAGTTTTAGGAAAACAATATGAAATATACAATTTCCCATAAATCTAAGGGCCGAATTCGTATAAGATTTGACCGAAAAGTTATGACAATTGAAGAAGCCTGCTATATGGAGAACTATTTCCTGTCTTTTGAATATGTTGAAAATGCAGATGTTAACAGAAGGAGCTGTGGAATAACTATATTTTACAATCCAAAAGAATATGAATCTGATTTCATCTTATCCAAGTTTAAAAATTCACTTGGTGCATATTATTTTGACATGTCTATGGCAGATTCAATTTCAGAAGATTTCAAGAGCAAATTGATCGAAGCAACATATTCGGAAAAGTTGACTCTTATGACATTTAGCTATTTTGCTAAGAAACTTCTACCAATGCCCGTGCGTATCGCACTGACTATTATGGGATCTATCAAGTTCTTTAAGAAGGGCTTAGTATCTCTTAAAAATATGAAACTAGATGTTTCGGTGCTAGATGCACTTGCGATTGGAATATCAATGGCACGCGGGAATTTTGCAACAGCAGGATCTGTGATGTACATGCTTAATACGGGCGAAGTCATGGAAGAGTGGACTCATCGAAAGTATGTTAATGATTTAGCTCAGGTCATGTCTTTGAATGTTGACAATGTTTGGAGAAAGACCGGAGATGTTGAAGAAAATATTCCTATCACATCAGTGAAGGAAGGGGATCTGATCGTATTAAGATGCTCGGATATAATCCCTCTAGATGGTGTTCTTGAGTCTGGTTTACTCAGTGTGAACCAGTCATCATTGACTGGCGAATCTCTACCTGTTCACAAGTCAGAGGGAGCCTTCTTATATGGTGGAACAGTCGTCGAAGAGGGTGAAGGACTATTAAAGGTAACCTCAGTTGTTGGTCAGGGTAAGTATGATCGAATCGTGAAAATGATTGAGGACTCTGAAAAATTGAAGTCGGAAACTGAAGACAGAGCATTCCATCTTGCGGATAAACTAGTGCCATATTCACTATTGGGATCGGCTTTGACATACTTAATAACACGAAACGCGTACAAAGCAATGGCATTTTTGATGGTTGATTTCTCATGCGCACTCAAGCTTGCTATGCCGTTGACTGTTTTGTCAGCCATGAAGGAAGCCAATAAATATGGTATTTCAGTAAAAGGTGGAAAATTCTTGGAGAATGTTTCCCAGTCAGAGACGATTGTATTCGACAAAACAGGAACGCTGACAAAGGCAACTCCTAAACTTGTGGATATAATTCCTTTTGATGGTATGGATGAGGTAGAACTCCTACGTTACGCGGCATGCCTTGAGGAACATTATCCTCATTCGGTAGCTAACGCTGTTGTTAACGCAGCTGTTGAACGAGAGATATCCCATGATGAGATGCATTCAAAGGTTGAATATGTAGTTGCGCACGGAATCTCTAGCGAAATAGATGGCAAGAAGGCAATCGTAGGCAGTTATCATTTTGTATTTGAGGATGAAAAAACCGAGATACCAAAGAACGAGATGGACAAATTCGATGAAATGCCTGATGAATTTACAAGGCTATACTTTGCTATGGATGGTGTGCTGAAGGGCGTTCTGTTTATCTTTGACCCTTTAAAGGAAGAAGCAAAGGAAGTTATCGAAGCTCTGCATAAATTAGGGTTCAGCCGAATTTGCATGATGACAGGTGACAACGAGAAGGCAGCAAGAACAATTGCAAATGAATTAAGGTTGGATACCTTCAAAGCTGAATTGTTACCTGAGGATAAGGCAGGATATATTAGAGAAGAACACGATGCAGGAAGAAAGGTTGTGATGATTGGAGATGGCATCAATGATACTCCGGCACTTTCGGAAGCGGACGTAGGGATTGCCGTTCACGATGGAGCTGCGATTGCAAAAGAAATTTCCGATATCACGATTGCTACTTCAGATCTTAGAGCACTGATCCTTCTTAGGATAATCAGTGATAATATGATGGACAAAATAAATTCGAACTATCGATTTATTATAGGATTTAATTCTGCATTGATTGTGTCAGGACTTCTCGGAATCCTATCTCCAACTGCATCAGCACTGTTGCATAATATATCAACAGTAGTGGGAGGAATTATGAGCACCCGTCCTCTTCTGACATCCGATGATCTAACGGACCTTTTAGAGGAAGAATTTAGAAAATCAACACACGAGAAATTTAATATTGAAGAATAATTATTGAAAGGTTTGGACGTAACTATCATGAAATCACATAAATTCTTTGCTTGGTTAACAGTTATTGCATTTATAATGACAATGATCACAGGCTATAAAAAGAGATAATAGTATTACGACTATATGACAAAATATTAAAGTGTCTAGCAGATGAAGAATAGGCGGATTGGCTTATATGCTTATAGGAGGCTTATAGGCTTATAGGACAAAAAGAATTGGTAAAAATCGCCATAAAGGTTGAAATTTCAATCTTCATGGCGATTTTAAGTTGCTTTTAGCAGAATATTGATACTATATTGTCGTTAATTCTTCAAACTCTGAAGCGGTGCAGGGATTCTGCCGCCTCTTTGAATCATTTTAGAAGAGGATTGTTTATGCAGTTTCATAATGGGACCGCTGCCTAAGAGACCGCCGAAATTGAGTTCTTCGTCATCGGCGATTCCGATTGCGGGGATCAATCTAACAGCCGTTGTCTTGGAATTGATCATGCCTATTGCAGCCTCGTCAGCTATTATTGCGGAAATTGTTTCAGCAGTTGTGTCTCCAGGGACTACAATCATATCAAGACCTACGGAGCAAACCGATGTCATGGCTTCAAGTTTTTCTATCGTGAGTGTTCCAGAGCGTGCTGCTGATATCATTCCAGCATCTTCTGTAACAGGTATGAATGCACCCGAGAGTCCACCTACACTTGAAGAAGCCATGACACCGCCTTTTTTGACAGCATCATTTAGCATGGCGAGTGCAGCAGTTGTACCGTGTGTACCACATTCCTCAAGACCTATTTCCTCTAGAATATGGGCAACTGAATCACCAACTGCAGGCGTAGGTGCAAGAGATAAATCGACGATACCAAACGGAACGCCGAGCATTTCTGCAGCTTCACTTCCAACTAGCTGACCCATCCTGGTTATTTTGAAAGCGGTTTTTTTGATGACTTCTGCGACCTCATTCATAGTTGCAAGGTTGATATACTTGCTTGAATTTTGCTCGCCTTGAGTTGATGAAGATGCAGATGAATTAGAGCATTCAATACCTGCATTCATCTTTGCAAGTGCAGAACGCACGACACCAGGACCTGAAACGCCTACGCTCAAAACACAATCAGCTTCTCCAACTCCATGAAAAGCTCCTGCCATGAACGGATTGTCCTCAACAGCGTTGCAGAAAACCACTAGCTTCGCAGCACCTATACACTGACGATCAGCCGTTAACTTAGCCGCCTCTAATATTTTGTTGCCCATGATTGCAACCGCATCCATATTGATGCCAGCCTTGGTAGCTCCGACGTTCACTGACGAGCAAACGAATTCGGTTTCTGACAGGGCACGCGGAATAGACTCAATTAGCTCAAGGTCACCTGCTGCAAAACCTTTTTGAACTAGAGCAGAGTATCCGCCTACAAAGTTTACTCCGAGAGTTTTAGCAGCCCTGTCCAGTGTTTTCGCATATTTCACAGGATCACCACCGGAGATTGCGAGGAGCATTGAAATCGGCGTTACAGAAATTCGCTTATTTACAATTGGAATACCGTATTTTTTTTCGATTGACTCACCCACAGGAATGAGATTTTTAGCCTTTGAAGTTATTTTGTTGTAAACCTTTTCGCAGGCCCGGTCAATGTCCGTATCAGCACAATCAAGCAGAGAAATCCCCATAGTTATCGTTCTAATGTCGAGTTTCTCTTCCTGAATCATTTTGATGGTTTCCATAATATCTGTCATATTTAGCATAGCGTTCACCCCTAAATTCTGTGCATCAAGTCAAAAATATTTTGGTGCATAACGTGAACAACCATAGAAGGAACACGCTTTTCAAGATTTTTCTTCAGCGTATCAAGGTCAGTCGTAATTTGTGCAATGTCGATGACCATAATCATACAAAAATACCCGTCGAGCACGCTTTGCGTCACCTCTATAACATTTGCTCCCGCATCTGCGCACCCTGTCGAAACGTTAGCCAAAATGCCAACCTGGTCCTTTCCTATAACCGTTACTACGGCACGTTCGTTTTTCATTTTGCTCTCCTTTTGATTATATTTTTAAATTGTATATGATGAATTCTTATTATTTCGCTTTCAAGTTGTGATTAAAGTTTCTCAATTTCAACAAAATATTCGCCAGCCGCAAGTGAGTTATCAACCCTAAAAAGGAATTGCATATTCGTGTATTTATCCACAAAATACTTGCGATTCTCAGCTTTGTGGCCTACGAGGTTTGAGAAACTGGCGGGATTTGCACTGGCAATGACTCGCAATTTTTTATTGTCCGAAGCTTGATGTCTTAATTGATTCCCAAACAAATGAAGAAGCTGTTCTTCAATCGACTCTCGAGCCAGTGACCCTTCTACAAGTTGCCTGAACGCCGGATGAAATGTTGTTCCCGTGAACTTCCCATCTCCAGAAATTAAATCTGAAGCCTTTAGCCCGATTCTAATGACATTTACATCTGAAGCGTTTAAAACCTTGAGCATTTCTTTGCTACGCCAGGCCGCCTCGTCGAGAGTAAGCGGCTTATACTCACCTGATTTTACCATATCGAGAAGCTCTGTGTCTTCAATTACAATGGTAGGATATATGCGGGCAACATCTGGCATGATCTCAACTGTTTTGTGCGCCGACAAAATATCTGATTCGCGCGTGCTCTTTGGGAGTCCAACCATGAGCTGGATTCCGAGTTTAAAACCTGCGCTCTGAATGAGGGAACAAGCCCTGTATATGTCATTGGTGTTGTGACCACGTTTTGAGGCCGAGAGTACATCATCGTCGAAAGATTGACAGCCAAGCTCAATCAAATCGACACCATAATTTTTTAGATTTTCTAGGATCTCATCGTCAATACAGTCAGGCCTTGTTGAGAGGTGAATTTCTGAAACCAAGCCATTTGTTTTGTAATCATGGGCGATTTTCAGATACTTTACCTGCTCCTCCATCTGTATTGCGGTGAAACTCCCACCGTAGAAGGCTACATGAACGTTCGGCACATAGTCAAGAGTCGTCAGCCAGTCATCGATTGTGTTCCTGACCTCAGCTTCGGTTGGAGAAACTAGTTTTGAAGTAATCCTACGCTGGTTGCAGAAAACACAGTCGTTTGGACAGCCTCTATGCGGTATGAAAATCGGTATTATCGCATGTGTTTTCATATATTATATAACCTCAGATTCAGTGCACAGAATACTGCCAATATCGCTTAGTTTTTTATTGCAAACCCATGCAACGCTCAATCCACAGCTATTGATAAAATCAGATATTATTTTAAAGTCCGGATGAACTGATAAATCACCGTTAAATAAAACCGTATATTTCTCTGATTTTATCTCTGAAACCCCATAGCCTGAGCATGCTGAAAATCCGTAGTATAAGAAAAGTTTTTTCGAATTCAGACTTTCCAAATCAAGTTCGCTTGAAATAATGCCAGCACATCCTGGAAGGAATCCATACTCATAACCTGTGAGGGCGATATTTTTGTTTGAAATTAGTAGGACCTCGGCATCTACGTTATTCAGAGCCTTAAAAATACCCATGTCTGAAGTTATAAAATTAGAAGGTCCAACTGGTAGCAGGTTGCAGCGCGTATATCCCTGGGGCACGTCAACGAATTCAAGCCCGTTTTGTTCTGCCCAATCGAGAATGTCGCTATCGCTGATCTTTAAATTGTGCACAAAATACTTGCCTGTCACGCAGGCGTTATAGATTGCCTCATCAGGGTATTTGCTTCCTAATTTTTTTACCTCTCCGTAAAAAATCTTTGAGTTATTATTGTTAGTGGGAAATTCCATTTTACATATAAAAATATCGGGATGTGTAGATACTGGTTTAGAAACCTGATCTGTATTATTCACTTCAACGATATTATAGCCACTTTGACTAACAAAATCCTTGGTTTCATCGTAGGCGTTTGGTGAAATATATGCTGTTCTTCGCTGATTTTTCAATATTAACTCCGTATTTATTGTTTAAAATCGCATATTTAAATGAATAGCTGATATGATTGACTATTGCGGGCTTTCGAGCTCGCATCTTTTAAATAGGATAACTGAGGAAATCAGTTACGGTGTTATTTTCAATTATACCATAAATTGAAAATAAAAAATAAAAATGATATTATTTTAGTTAATAAAAAATGAATTAATGTAAGTAGCGAAATGATAGCATTTAGGACGCATTTAGGCAGTGATAGGTAGTGAGATGATTAATATTGGAAACAGTTGGGATGATATATTAAAAGAAGAATTTAATAAAGAGTATTATAAGGATCTTAGGCGGTTCCTATATGAGGAATATACGACGAGGACGATTTACCCTGATATGAATGATATTTTTAATGCGTTAAGGACGACTGCGTATGAGGATGTTAAATGTGTGATTTTAGGTCAGGACCCATATCATGGGGAGGGTCAGGCTCATGGATATGCCTTCTCTGTACCGAAGGGGGTGGCTCTGCCGCCGTCGCTGAGGAATATATTTAAGGAACTGTACGGCGAGGAGCCCGCCTTTCACGCCTGGGCAGACGAGAAGCGGCGTGAAGACCTCGCTGTGGACGGCGACCTGAGACCTTGGGCCAAGCGAGGCGTCCTGCTCCTGAACACCTGCCTCACGGTCAGGGCAGGACAGGCGGGCTCCCACCGTGGCAGAGGTTGGGAAATCCTAACCGACAAAATCATTTCCCTTATTAGCCAACGCGAAGAACCCTGTACATTTATACTTTGGGGAAATCCCGCGAGAGCAAAGAAAACTCTGATAGATAAAAACAAACACCTCATAGTCGAAGGCGTACACCCGAGCCCACTCTCAGCACATAGAGGATTTTTCGGAGGAGGCTATTTTGTAAGAGTGAATAAATTCCTTGAGGAAATCGGTGAGGAGCCGATTGACTGGAGACTGGATTGATGGAGCTGAACTTGAGATTTTTCTATCGATTTTATTTTCGATATGATATAATTAGAATTATCAAATTAATATAAATAAATTAGATTTTTAAAGGAGGAAGTGCTATGAAAGGACTACTGATACCTATTATTATCGTCGTTATTTTAGTGATTATTGGACTTTGGATTGCTGGAACATACAATAAATTAGTTCGAAAGAGAAATAACGCAAAAGAAGGCTTTTCGACGATGGATGTTTATCTCAAGAAAAGATTTGATATGATACCAAACCTGGTTGAAACGGTTAAGGGATATGCGACTCATGAGAGAGAAACTCTTGAAGCTGTAATGAGGGCAAGAAGTCAAGTAGCAACTGCAGGGACGTTTGATCAAAAGGTTGAGCATGAAAATATGCTGACAGGAGCTCTTGGGAAACTTTTTGCTGTAGCAGAGAATTATCCTGACCTAAAAGCAAATCAGAACTTCTTAAATCTTCAGGATCAACTGAAGAGTGTTGAGCAGGATATTGCAAATTCAAGAAAATTCTACAATGGAACAGTCAAGGATCTCAACAACAGTATCGAGCAGTTTCCGAGCAATATCGTAGCAGGTATTTTTCACTTTGAAAAGATGCCTATGTTTGAAATAAACGAAGAGAGTAGAGAGAATGTTCAGGTTAAATTCTAAATTACGAAGACGTACAGCACGGTTTGCAATTGTTTTGTTCACGATTGTGGCGATTTTTGCATATTATGCGACTATGCAAGATTATACATCGTATGCGCAAAGTACAGATTCGGGTTATGTAACAGAGTCATTTATCGTTGATATCAAAGTGGACAAGGATTGTGTTTACCATGTTACGGAAAATATAACGGTCAATTTCAAGGAACCTCGAAGAGGAATATTCAGGTATATACCTTATGCAGCTCGAAATTCGAAGATTGAGAATATTTCCGTTAAGGGCGGGGACGTCGATGTTTCGAATGCACAAAACGGTCGAAGTAAGTACAAGGTTATAAGAATCGGCGACCCAGATGTTACCCTAACAGGAAGGCATAAATATGTAATTAACTATAAAATAAGAGGAATTTACAACGATATCAAGCCTCTTAGTGCAAATGATATGAAGTCAAGCCTGGATGCTATGACTAATTTTAAGCAAAGCAAAGGCATTTCCAATGATCGCGAGGACATTATCTATGTAGACTTACTTCCGACAGATTGGCAGACCGATATAAATTATGTTAAAGCTACGATGACCGTACCAAAAGATGTCGATTGGAGTAAGCTAGAGCTATATGGTGGAAGCTATGGGGAGCAAGAAGGCCGCAAGCTGGATGTAAAGACTGATGGTAAAATGATGTATGTGGAGTCGATTAACTGGCCAGCACAAAATGGGGTTACAGCTTATTTGCCTGCTGGAAATGACTATTGGCAGGATTACTCCAAAGCATCTGACGCCAATTATTTTGTTTATTTTATCGCAATCGGAGCAGCTGTTCTTGCAATAATTTTGTGGTTACTATTCGGCATTGATAGAAAATACGTTCAGACTGTTGAATTCTATGCACCAGATAATATGACCCCAATGGAAACAGGCTATGTTATAGATGGCACAATTGATACGGAAGACAGGATATCTAACTTTTTTTATGCAGCAAGCCGGGGCTATTTGACAATTGAGCAGGCTTCAGACGAGAATAAAGGTTTCATCTTTCACAAAACAGAATATGATCAGAATAAATTAAATGCGGAAAAAAATTTTGTTAAAAAATTCGTAGAAGATTTATTTGCGAAAAAGAATGATGTATATTCGACAAGTATTCCTTCATCATTTTCGTCTGAGGCTTTCAATAGAGATATGCTTCTGATTGATTATTATACTGGTAAAAATCGAATATATACTTTTAGTTCATCTATCGCACAAATCGTTATGGGTGTTATTTTGCTTATAACTGCCGTGATTACACCTGTTTTGTTGTATTTTATGGACACATTTGAGACTGATGGAATATTCTTGTTCCCAGCTGTATTTTTGGATGTAGCATCAATTATATCGATGACAATCAGTATGGGGAAACTCATATATAAAAAAGCAAATTTGACAAGGAAAAATAGATTTAAACTCATACTGACATTTGCAATATCTTTTGTGATAAATCTAGTGTCGATTTTCATAATCTATGTCTACGGTCTTGGAATGTATGGATACGCACTCATAATCGTTTTGGCAAGGCTTGTTGCCATAATCATGATTGCCCTCATGAATAAGAGAACAAAACAGACGACTGAGCTCATAGGTAAACTCATGGGTTTCAAGGACTTTATCGAAAAAGCAGAACTGCCTATGCTGGAAAAGCTGGTTGAAGAAAACCCTTCATATTTCTATGATGTATTGCCTTATGCCTATGTCTTCGGGCTCACTAATAAATGGGTCAAGAATTTTGAGGGCATAAATATTACACAACCGGATTGGTATCAAGGAAATGCGGATATACCTATGAATGTTGCATTCCCTATGTATATGGCATCGTCTTTTAGCAAGATGGACTCTCAACTTAGGGATTCTATTTCACCGGCAATCACCGTAGGACTGGACACTGGAAGTGGCGGTTCAGGTTCATTCGGAGGCTTCAGCGGTGGAGGTGGATTCTCAGGCGGCGGCTTTGGCGGCGGTGGCGGCGGAGCATGGTAGCATCAAAACCATGTTTTTGACGCATTTTAACGGGCAAAAATAAACTGTACACATAAAATTTAACGTAATAGAGTATTTGATAATGTACAATAGCCAGTAAATGCGGTAATTCGATAAAATATTTTAAATAAATTCATAAAATCACTTGATTGTGTAAAAATATGTGGTATTATTTAGTCACAAGAAGAGATAAAGAACTTCCATGAGAGAAGTTACAGATAGAAAGGAAGTGATGATGATGTTAGCAGTTAAGCCATTTATCGGCCCAGGCGACCGACAGAGCCAACGTCATTCACTCCCTCGTAATAATTTCAAGTAATCGGAAAATTCAGCGGTATATACCGTGAGGCTAGACTTGAAACAGCCGACATTCACCGAAATCTGAGAGATTATGAGCGAGGGGTGAACGTTGGCAGAGAAAAAGATTTATGTAGTTTACGGTTTTGAGATTTCTAGGTATTGGTGAAAGGAATACTTGGAGATGCTATATAGCAGTATTTCTGCTCTGACCTCATCCGTTGATAAGGATAATTGAAAGGTTCTGCTAAGGAATGTTGAATATATCTGGTAAAGTCGGATGGTATATATAAATCTAGTAATATGATGATATGAGCCGGAAGTCACCACGCTTCCGGTTTTTGATTGCGATAGGGTTTTACGTGGATAGGCTTACCAAATTTCAAGGATTTCAGTATATTACGGACTTGAAATGAAGTACTGTTTTTGATATAATCATTTCATAATTAAATAAAATCTATTTAATCCAGAGGAACGTACATAAGAAAGCGTGGGGGTGGAATCCCATTGCGAGTACACTCCCTAATATAAGTTAATTAGGGAACTGTATTGTGGAGCCTTGTTCGATTACCATTGTCGTTAGAAAAAAGCGATGAGAAGGGAATTAAGGCGTAGAAGCATAGCCAGGAGACTTATTAAAAGATGCATTTTCGATTAATGTAAATCTTTCTTTAGTTCTATTTGGATTTAGAAAGATTTTTATTTTGTGAAAAATGACTTCTAGTATATATTTTGCCTGCATTTATTAACCAGAAGACATAATAGTTTGCTTTATGCGGTATTGCCTAAATAAAGCATATTTTCAAAATTAATTATTTTTTAGAGAGGAGCACTTATGAGGTTTAAGAAGGCTAAATCATTGTTGCTGGTATTGATGCTGACAATGTCAACCTTTGCGGGGACAATTCTTCAATTTTCCAGTGACGTTTATGCAAATCAAGAAAGTAATCTTTCACAACAAACTGAAAAAATCGATGAAGGCACAGAGCGAAAAGACCTTGTTGAACAGAGGAATGCACAAAGTGTTAAAGCTGATTCATCAAATGGCGAGAGCCAGGAAAGCGTAAAGCAAGCAACGCCTGCACGAAATCCCGTAGCACTTGAAAATGTCGTTATAAAGGTAGCAGCTGAGAAGAAAGCAAAGCTATATGCAAAAGAGGATAGCGGGAAAACCAATAACTTATTAGAAGGCGTTAATTTATCAAATGGTGAATATAAACTTAGCGCTAAAGCAGGAGAATATAGACTCTATCTGTATGATTCAAAAGAAAAAACATGTTATGGCTCAATCAAGCTTGTGGTTACTAAGGATGGAGAACCTACAGGTCTTGGAGACAATGCTGAGCGAAATCATTTTACGGTATTAGTAGTAACAGGCATTCAAGCACGAAATGCAGGCTGGATAGAAGGTGTCGATTATACAATCAGTGTAAGCGTAAAGAATAACAGCAAGAAAATCGATCGAGAGGTTGAGAAAGGCAAGGATGAAAAAGGTGCAAATACGGTACTTGCATTTGACGGAGATGGAGTCAGTGCGACCTTCACACCTGACAAAAATAAGCATCCTGACTATTTAGAAACGACTGCAACAAAGACTGTTAACTCGGGTTTTACCAACTTTAGTTCTGTTGATATTCCTCAGGGGGTTGAAGTAAAATTTGAGGTCCCTAAGGGCGCGGTAGTAGATGCAGGAGTTTTTCACACATACTATATCTTTGATTTCAATAAACCTACTAAAGTTGAGAAAGACAAGAATGGTAAGGATATATATACATTCAACTTACCTAAAGGTAAAGAATGTTTCTACCGTGTCAAAAAAGATGATAATGATGCAGTAACTTATTGGAATTATAAGTCTTGGGGAGAGTCAAGCACAGTAGAGGTTACAGAAAAGGACCTATATATAGGTGATTCTAGCTATAACAAAGATACTGTGTACAAGAATTATGAGAAAAATCCTTATGACCTATCGGATATTTACCTAAACGTAAATAAAGAAGGTTATTTGAACTTAAGTCAGGGGGAAACCTTTGATTTAAATGTTTTCAGAAATTGGTTCCCAATAGAGAACTTTATGAATTCAAAGGTAGCTCTACCAGATTTCTCATACAAAGTAATCAATTTTGACGGAACGCCGAGTGATATAGTAAGTATAGATCCGAATGAAAAAAATAGTGGACAGGCTACTTTAACCGCAAAGAAGAAAGGGACTGCTGTTGTCCTAGTAACATATGATGCAGTTACACATAATGCAGGTCAATATGGCAAAATATTTGGTGCTACATGGCCGGAGAGAACTGGTGTATTTGTCGTTTCAGTAGATGAAGATGGGACATCTATTGCACCACAATTGAATATTAACGAAGGTCTTAATTATAACGCAGAAGAATCATTATGGGAAAAAGAAGCAAAAGACGCTATTGATGCTGAACATGACATCATTTTCTTCACAAGTGAGGAAGGCGTAGGAACATACAGTTTCAAAGGAGAGAAGGGTCTAAAGGTTCAACTTGCTAATCCTGAAATTAAATCTGGTAAACTCACCTATAAAGGATTCCTTAGGAGTTATCCGCAGGAAAAAGATGGCAAATATGTTATCGACGGTCTTATGCCGGGAAGAAATATTCTGAAGATAACAAAAGATGGAAAATCAACATATCAGGTAATAACCGCGCGTGAAGTGTCATATAAGCTCTATGATGAAAGTGGAACGAAGGAAATAACCAAGGCAAAGCCTGGGGACACAGTGACTGTACAATTCTCGGGTCTAACAAATCCTAGTGAAAAGTTGTCTGGAGTCTATAATTTCAATGCCAATATTCACTATTTCGGTGAAGCAGGAGAGGAATATAATGCCTGGAAAGGTGGAATAGGACAATACGGTTTCAACGGAGATCCTCAGTGTCAGCGTATTCAGGTAACAATTCCTGATGATTTGGAAAATCACACGGCCTATAAACTGAAAGATGGTAATATCAGGATGGGAGGATTTGGCTCACCATCAGGCAAACACAGAGATGTTAAATATAAATCTGGGCTGGGACAGAACTTTACAGCTCGTCCCGTCAATATATATTTGGGTAAATTACCAGATGTTTCAATTCCAGTTCAATCTCCTGTAACGGGAACTTGCTATATTTCGGTAAGTGATGATGATAAATACATAGTAAGTGACGGGATAGATAGTGGCACAAGGATGCATTATGTTCCAGTTGATTTAGCTGAGGCTGCAAAAATAAATCTCGAGGATTACAACTTGCAGGATTTCATATCTTATGATAAACACGGTAATGAAGAACCTATAACACTTTTGAAGGTTTACTTATATGTACTTGATAAATACTATAAGGGAACTGGGAAAGCACTTGAAATAACAGGAAGTGCTGGGTCACTTTTCATGAATAATGGTTTCTTTGGGCATGATTGCAATTTAACATATTATGTTAATGGTAAATACCCGCTAATGTATGCAGGATGGGGAGCAACTGCAGACACAATAGTCATAAAGGATGGAGATTTTATCGATGTTTCTATGTATTCTGACTGGAGCTTTTGGGGTGATTCCAAAGCAGGATACCATTATTTCTTAGACAAGAATGGCAGTATACAACACGAGTTTACAGTCAAGCAAGGTGAAGAACTGAAGGTCGGAGTAGGTTTAGCATGGGGGAATTTGAATATAGGTGGTGATACATATCTTCTGCACGAATCTGGATACGAATTTTACTCTAGTACAGAAGATGAACTTTTTGCCGGAGGGACTCCACAAGCGACTGATAACGATGGCTATGCAAATATTAACTTTGATAAGCCAGGAACTTACTATCTATATGCATATGGAGCAAAAGGAGAGAATACTAGCGGAATAGTTAGCACACCTGCGTATGCAAAGGTAATTGTAGAACCAGCAGACCTTAAAAAATTCGATGTAAATTTCGATGTGCAGGGTCATGGAAAAACTCCTGACAAACAAAGTGTTGCAGAAAACGGGAATGCAAAGAATCCTGGAAAACTTACCGAAAAAGGATATATTTTTAAAGGTTGGTACAAGGATAAAGAGTGTACTGTTAAATTTGATTTTGATAACGAGAAAATAACAGAGAATACAACAGTTTATGCAAAGTGGTTTAAAAATGTGCGATTGACTCCAACTAAACGGTTAGGTCTATCTGGTACTACAATGAACTGGGATGAAGTACCTGGTGCAGATAAATATAAAATAACTCTTAAGAGAAGTATGCCTAATCCAAAGATTACAATTTTTGGAAAAAGTATATACGAAAAGGAATATGATATTGCAGAATATCTTGAGAATATGGATGCTGGAATATATGAATTCAGTGTACAAGCTAAGAATAATGTTGAGACAGGTCCAGCTAAATCTTACAAAATATTTATACGTAGCGTAACATTTGATACTAACGGTAATGGAACTGCACCTAAGAAACAAAATGTAATATCTGGTACGTACGCAAAGAATCCTGGCGAGCTTACAGCTAAGGGCTATACATTCGACGGTTGGTATAAGGATAAAGAATGCACAAGCAAGTTTGATTTTGCTACAGAGAAAATCAGCAAAAATACAACTGTTTATGCGAAGTGGACGATAAACAAGTACAAAGTTGAGTTTGATGTTCAAGGACATGGAACAGCTCCTGCAGAACAGGTAATCGAATACGATAAGCACGCGAGCGATCCAGGAGAGCTTACAGCCAAAGGATATACATTCGGTGGCTGGTATAAGGATAAAGAATGCACAAGCAAGTTTGATTTTGCTACAGAAAAAATCAGCAAAGACACGACAGTTTATGCGAAGTGGACAAAGAACACCTATAAGGTTAAGTTTGACGTACAAGGACATGGAACAGCTCCAGCTGAACAGATAGTTGATGAAGATGCAAATGCAAAGAATCCTGGCGAACTAACAG